>JADKLW010000653.1_pt1 | contig 12511 bp, 12 predicted proteins | sample 8641881 | NCBI WGS metagenome assembly JADKLW01 (sample SAMN16272185, study PRJNA661076) | feces metagenome | isolation source: fecal sample from diarrhoea affected cattle B | host: Bos taurus | place: South Africa: Lokaleng Village, Mahikeng | collected 2019-09 | reverse complement strand
GGTGGCATAGGCATTTGGCGATGCGTTGTTCTTCTTTTTGTAATTTCTGTCAAACGCCAGTGCAGCTTCGCTGGTATTCTGCCTGATTAGTGACGGATAAAGCATTTTCAGAACCGTTAGCCGCTTCATGGAAATTTCCTCAAAATTTAAAGTTTCGTTTGGTTCCAGAATAGCGAGTTGGATATCATGCTTGCCCATTTCATTCAGCAGGACATTAGTGGCTGATAGTATCATGCCTGTTCGCTCAGAATCAAGGATCACATAATTCTTACGCCCCGGCACCAGTTGCTTTCTCAAACTTTCGGCAACAAGACCGTCATTTTCGTTGAGTTCGGCGAATCGGATCTGCGGGTAATTGCTTTTCACAAAGTCACGATTAGCCTGCTTTTTAGGATCGCTTATCATGATGATGTTGCCATTTTTGGAAAGCATATAGTTCAGCAACGCGCTTTTTGTAGCTTCGCCCGGCGGCATCGCCTGGAACAAATTGGGATAAGGTTTTCCGGTTTCTTTCGACAGCGGCGAGATTACCGGTATGCTGTCATTTTGCAACAGGGCCGCGGCTTTCTCCAGATGTTGTTGGTAGAATGGCCCAATCACGGCGTCGGCAGATCGAATATTGTTATTGCGTATCAAATTTTCCACATTGGACGACGACCTGTTTTCCTCCGAGTCGAAAATTCGAACATTTACATTCAGCGACAATGCTTTCGCAGAATCAATCGCCATTAGCGCGCCCGAATAAAAGTCGAGTGTCATATTCAGGAATGCATCCGATTTCAGTCGGTTAGCGACCGAATTGAGCGAGTCCAATTTAATCTTTGACGCATTGAAAGGCAACAACAGAACAAGTTCTTTCTTTTCTACAGTATTTGCAGTGAGGAGCAGATCTTTGAAGTCTTTGCGGGGAGCCATAACCATCGAGCCCAGCCCGGGAACTTTTAATATCATACCGATTTTCACACCGTCACGAAGGGTCGGGTTCAGTTCGATAAGTTCCGTCTGACTCAGGTTGAACATTTGCGACAAGCTATAAAGCGTTTCTTTCGGCTTTACTTCGTAATTGGCGTACGGAGTTTTTAAGATTGTTTTAAACCGTTCGGTTTGTACATCCGAAGTTTTGGGAATTTCGTAAATCGCGGGCTTCGGTTTTTCTGCAATGGCTGCAGAACCGGAAATCGTAAGTTTGTAGCCCGAAGGCAAATTATCCACAATCGACGGATTTTGGCGCTCCAGGTCGGCCACGGTTATCCCGTACTTCTTTGCTATCGAATATTTTGTCTGACCGGGTTCTACCACGTGATAAACAACCGCTGAATTGCTGTTGCCGGCAGATGTCACTGTCCGGGTCGCCACGGTGGATGTATTGGAAGGTACGGTAATCGATTCACCGCTTTTCAATGAGTCGCCAACAATAGTAGGATTGGCATTTCGCAAATCATTTACCGATACATTGTAGTCGCGAGCAATACTAAACAGGGTTTCCTTAGGCTGGACAACATGCATCCGCTCACGGCCCGGAGTTGTGGTGGTCGTAGTCGATTTGGTTACACTTGGCGATGCTATCAGAATAATATCGTCTTCGCGGACTCCTGATCGCGCGTCAGGATTCAGTCTGTAAATATCGAAGGGGGTAACTTTATATTTTTGGGCAATCTGAGTGACCGTTTCAGATTTGGCCACTTTATGTTTCACATATTGATCCTGCGCCTGTAAAGCGCCGGTAAAAATGAGAACAGCGGCAAAAACGAAGAGAAAATGCTTCATAAGGGGATATTTAGCTTAAGACAAAGATAAATTAATTATTTGGCTTAATTCTAATTACCTGGCCGGCTTTCAAACCATGTGCCAGTAATTCGTCGTTTTGCTGCTTTATAATATCCACCGGAATATTATACTTTCGCGAAATACTGTATAGTGTTTCTTTGGCCTCGACCCTGTGTTCGATGATTTCGCCGGAAACCTTTGCCGTGCCTGTATCTGATTCAGAAGCGCTGCTGGATTCTAATGTTCCGTCCCCATCATCCGATAGCTTTTCTTGAACATCAGCTTTAGGAGCTTTGCGCTTTACAGGAATCTGAAGCGTCATCCCCTGCCTGATTCCGTCGATTGCAAATTTGTTGTATTTATAAATATCGGAAGGTGTTACCAGATATTTCAACGATATCATTCGTACCGTTTCGCCCTGCATGACGTGATGGTTTATAATCTCGAAATCCGGATTATTATTATTCTGGCCTGTAACTATTCCAAAAAAACCTACCGAAAACAAAAAAGACAACGCTGTTTTCATCTTTGAGCAATTTAATTATTCCCATTCGATCGTTGCTGGCGGTTTGGAACTAATGTCATATACTACACGGTTGACCCCGTGAACTTTATTTATAATTTCATTGGATATCTTCATCAGGAAATCGTATGGCAAATGAACCCAGTCGGCCGTCATACCATCAGTTGACTCCACCGCGCGCAGCGCCACGACTTTTTCGTATGTCCGTTCGTCGCCCATTACCCCAACACTGTTCACCGGCAATAGAATCGCGCCCGCCTGCCACACTTTATCGTATAATCCCCAAGATTTCAATCCGTCTATAAAAACCGCATCAACGTCCTGCAATATACGAACTTTTTCCAAAGTTATATCACCTAATATCCTGATAGACAATCCGGGACCGGGAAATGGGTGGCGTCCCAACAACTCGGGATCGATTCCCAATGTTGCTCCTACGCGTCTCACCTCGTCCTTAAATAACATCCGCAGCGGTTCTACGATTTTCAACTTCATAAAATCTGGCAAGCCACCTACATTATGATGCGATTTTATAGTGGCCGATGGTCCGTTAACCGACACCGATTCAATAACATCCGGATAAATCGTTCCCTGTGCAAGCCATTTTACATCTTCGATCCGATGCGCTTCATCATCAAAAACTTCAATAAAAACCCGGCCAATGGCCTTCCTTTTTAATTCCGGTTCGGAGACTCCTTGCAGGGCCGTCATAAACCGCTCGGTTGCATCGACACCGTGAACGTTGAGTCCCATGTCTTTATACTGATGCAATACATTTTCAAACTCATTCTTTCGCAACAATCCGTTGTTGACAAATATGCAATACAAATTTTTACCGATTGCCTGATGCAATAAAACTGCGGCTACGGTCGAATCAACGCCGCCCGACAAGCCCAACACCACTTTGTCGTCACCGACTTTTTCTTTAAGTTCTGCCACCATTTCCTCTACAAAAGCATTTGGCGTGAAATTTTGCGGCACTTCAGCGATGCGCACCAGGAAATTCTCAAGCAATTGCTTGCCATCGGTACTGTGATAAACCTCGGGGTGAAACTGAATTGCGTAGGTTTGCTCACCTTCAATTCGGTAGGCAGCATTCTCTACATCATGCGTGCTGGCAAGGCGAACGGCATTCTGCGGCAAGGATTTTATAGTGTCGCTGTGTGACATCCACACCTGGGAATCCAACTGGATCCCCGCGAAGAAATTTTCACCTTCCTTCACATACGACAAACGGGCGCGTCCGTATTCGCGAATGGTCGATGGCGCAACCTCGCCACCAAAAAAGTGCGCAAGATACTGAGCGCCATAACAAACCGCCAAAAGCGGGAGTTTCCCACGTATTTGTGACAAGTCGGGGTGCGGCGCATTTTCAGCTCGAACCGAAAAAGGGCTGCCCGATAATATCACGGCTTTGTAACTCGATAAATCTGCAGGAATGCGGTTGTAAGGGAAGATTTCGCAAAAGATATTCAGCTCCCGAACCCGTCTCGCAATCAGTTGTGTGTATTGCGATCCGAAGTCTAAAATTAGTACGTTGTGTTGCATGTGCAAAAATACTTTTAATTTTCAGATTAAAAAATAGGACGCTAAAAATAGCCTGTAAAATTGGCTATATAATCATTAAATAATACCTTCGTTTCACACCCGGCTGCAGTTGGTGGGCGTCGCCTACGGCCGGGCTGTACGTTGCAACCTGCGCCTGCGGCAGCAGGATTTGCACTCCCATCCCTGACGCGGCCATCGATCAATATTCGTCTATGGAAAGATTTCAAACACTGCCAGTCAACATATTGCCCTGCGACGGCGAGGCTTTGTACTACGGAAGAATTTTCGACGAAGTGGAATCGAGCGAACTCGAAAGCCGCCTACTGCACGACATTGAATGGAAAAACGATGAAGTGAAGATTTTCGGCAAACTTCACATTACAAAACGCAAGATCGCATGGTACGGCGACCAGGAATACTCGTATTCCTACTCAAATACATCCAGAAATGCGCTGCCATGGACACCAGACCTGCTTCAATTAAAATCTATTATCGAGAAGATCACCCAATCGACCTATAATTCCTGCCTGCTGAACCTGTATCACAATGGCGACGAAGGCGTTTCTTGGCACAGCGATAATGAAAAAGCACTCGGTGAGGAGCCGGCAATCGCATCGATCAGCCTGGGGGCCGACCGAAAATTTGTTTTTAAACATAAATCAACCAAAGAAACAATCCCGATTTTACTCGAGAGTGGAAGTCTGCTTTTGATGAAAGGAAAAACCCAAACCAACTGGCTGCACAGTTTGCCGAAATCAAAAAAAATCGACAGCATGCGCATAAATCTGACATTCCGAACTTTTTTCCCACCAAACAAATTATGATATGCTTCGCACTTTACTTTTAATTGCCGCAGGTGGCGCTTTGGGAAGCGTCTTCCGATACCTGATGAGCCTGCTGGTCAATAAATACTTTGCCGCCGTTTTCCCATTGGCGACTTTTACAGTTAACCTGTTAGGATGCTTTTTAATAGGCATGCTGATCGGATTGCTTGACAAACACCAACTTGGCAACGGGTTCAAATGGTTTTTGATAACCGGCTTCTGCGGTGGATTTACGACTTTCTCGGCTTTCGGCGTTGAAAATTATAATTTACTGACATCCCAAAATACACCCACCGCTCTAGTTTACATCGGTGCAAGCGTGCTTGGCGGCATATTGGCGGTTTGGGGCGGACTATCGGTCACAATGAATTATTAAATCGGGTGCTGATTTGCCAAAAAATAGTAAATTCGCACGCAATGAATGAACAAGACTTACAAGCTATAAACGAGCTGCTTTCCACCCCGCGACGCATCGCAATAGTTCCGCATCGCAGCCCGGACGGCGACGCAATGGGCTCCACCCTGGCACTTTACCACCTCTTGCTTCGAATGGACCAGGATCCCGTGGTGATCTCACCAAATGAATTTCCTGATTTCCTGTCGTGGTTGCCGGCATCGGAAAAAGTACTGATATTCGAAAAAGATAAAGATCGGATTGGACAGATTTTACTCGACGCAGAGGTTATTTTCACGTTGGATTTCAATGCTTTGCACCGAACCGGCGAAATGGAACATACACTCGTAAAATGTCCGGCGGTTTTCATTATGATCGACCATCATCAGCGACCGGATGATTATGCGAAATATATGTATTCGAATACCGCCTACGGTTCGACCTGCGAAATGATGTATAATTTCATAACACAACTTGGCCAGCACGAACTTATCGACAAAACCATTGCAAGTTGTATCTATACCGGAATCGTGACCGATTCGGGTTCGTTTCGGTTTCCATCAACCACCAGTAACACCCACCGTGTTGTTGCCGACCTGATCGATAAAGGAATTGAGAATGGCGAAATACACAATCTGCTTTTCGACAATAATTCGTACGAAAGCCTGTTGCTTTTGGGTCGTGCACTTCAAAACATGAAAGTACTTCCCGAATACAGGACGAGTTATATCACTTTATCACAATCGGAATTGGATCAGCACAATTATGTTAAAGGTGATACCGAAGGCATTGTAAACTATGGGTTAAGCATCAAAGGCATTATATTTGCCGCCATATTCATTGAAAACAGCGATGAGAATATTGTCAAAATCTCATTTCGTTCCCAGGGAGCTTTTGATGTCAATGCATTTGCCCGCGAACATTTCAACGGTGGCGGACACATAAATGCCGCCGGTGGAAAATCGCAATTATCATTGGTACAAACAGTTGCCCGCTTTGAAGAAATTATTACCCGAATTAAAATCTAATTGAGAATGCTAAGAAAATTTTGGATCTTCCTGCCGCTAATCACGCTCTTTTCCTGTAGCGAACAGCAGGCGCGCAAACCGGTCTCCCATTCGTCAGGGACTTTTATGAAGGAATCGATCGAGCGCAATAAACTTCTGGTGGCTGGCGAGGAAGATAAGATAGAAGCGATAATCAAAAAAGATACCGCCAATAACTATATCGCTTCTCAAAAGGGTTATTGGTATTTCTATCAGCAACGTAATACCGCCGACACACTGACTCCCAAAAAAGGTGACATCGCCTACTTCGATTACGAAATAAAGGATATTGAGGGTGAAATTATTTATTCACAACTCGAACTTCGTCCTCAGGAGTATTATGTCGATAAAGAACAAAAAATAATAATGGGTTTGCGCGATGGCATAAAACTTATGCGCAAGAATGAAACCGTTACTTTTCTTTTTCCGTCGCACATGGCCTACGGCTATCATGGCGATGAACGCCGAATACGTGAAAACGAACCACTGATTGTTACTGTGACCCTACGCGATTTTAAACCTGAACCTACCAACGAAGATTAAATGAAATTTCAATTTTTACCGCTGATCATTCTTGCGCTGCTTTTTTCGGCTTGCGACAAGTACAAGGAACTTGAAGATGGCCTTTATGCCGAAGTGAATACATCCAAAGGAACGATCCTGCTGGAACTGCACTATGAAAAAGCACCGATTACCGTGGCTAACTTTGTCACGCTGGCCGAGGGAAAAAACACTTTCGTACGTGACGACATGAAGGGAAAACCGTTCTATAACGGTCTTGTTTTTCATCGGGTCATCAAAGATTTCATGATACAGGGCGGCGATCCACTGGGAAATGGTGCCGGCGATGCCGGTTATAAGTTTGGCGATGAAATTACCGATCTGAAACATGAGAAAGGTGTTTTGTCGATGGCCAATTCGGGTCCGGGAACCAATAGCAGCCAATTTTTCATCACGCATGTCGAAACACCATGGCTTGACGGATTGCACACCGTATTTGGCAAAGTTGCCACCGGAATGGAAGTGGTCAACAATATCTCACAGGGCGATTTAATCAACTCGATCAAGATAGTTCGAATTGGAGAAGACGCGAAAAAGTTCAACGCTGTTAAAACTTTCGCCGATCACTTTTCGGTTGAAGCAGAAAATCTCTCAAAGAGGAAAGCTATCGAACAAGAAAATAAACGATTGTACCGGCAAAAGTACGAGATGGTGCTTGCCGATCAGAAAGCGTATTTTGATGAAACTAAAGCAAAAGCAACAAAAACCAATACCGGATTGCGCTATGTAATCTTGGATAAAGGAACTGGTTCCAAACCCTCTAAAGGCGAGCAGGTTTTTATTCATTACGCCGGCTTTTTTGAAACAGGAGAAGTTTTCGACACCAGTATCGAGCAGGTTGCAAAAACTTTTGGCACGTATGATGAACGCCGCGCCGCAGCGGTCGGGTACCAACCGGCACCATTTGTATACGGAACAAAGCGCGGAATGATTCCCGGTTTTATTGAAGGAATTGAAAAATTGAATATGGGCGGAAGTGCGCTTATATTCGTGCCTGCACATCTTGGTTACGGACCGCAGGGCGCCGGAGATGTAATTCCGCCCGACACCAATTTGGTTTTCGAGATACGAATGCGAAAGGATCAGTCGGATAAAGAGTAAATGAATAATGTTCCAATAAATCTAAACATATGAAAATAAATGCAATCTTATTTTTGCTGGTAGCGACCACATCGCTACAAGCGCAGAACGCTAAAAAGGCCGCACAACCCGACGGAATCTTTGCCGAAATGGAAACCAATAAAGGCAAAATCGTGCTGCAACTGGAGTATCAAAAAACTCCGATAACCGTGGCCAACTTCGTATCGCTTGCCGAAGGGACCAATCCCTTTGTAAATGTTGAGAAGTTGAAGAACAAGCCGTTTTTCGACGGACTCAAATTTCACCGGGTAATTAAGGATTTCATGATACAGGGTGGCGATCCTTTAGGTAACGGCTCTGGCGATCCAGGATACAAGTTCAAAGATGAGATAACCGATTTAAAACACGATCGCGGCGGAATTTTATCCATGGCTAATTCTGGCCCAGCAACCAATGGCAGCCAATTCTTTATTACCCATAAAGCAACACCATGGCTGGATGGAAAGCATACTGTTTACGGACATGTAGTGAGTGGGATGGAAACCGTAAATGCGATTCAGCAGGACGATGTAATCCTGCAGGTTAAAATCACAAGAAGAGGAAAAGACGCAAAGAATTTCGATGCGGCCAAAGTTTTTTCTAATTACTACGCAAATAAAGCCGAAGACGACAAAAAACAGGCGGCACTTGAAGCTGAAAATCGCAGAAAACAAGCCGAAGCCGATGCTGAAAGCAAGCGATTGCTGGAAGAGAAGATCGCGCCGGTCAAAAAAGCGAAAGCCGCATATTTTGATCAGTTGCGCACAACTGCAAAAGAAACTGCGTCTGGATTAAAATATAAAATTATTTCGAATGGAACAGGTTTAAAACCTGCCGCGGGAACACCTATTTTCATTCACTATGCAGGCTACTTTCCTGATGGCGGTTTATTTGACAGCAGTTACGACGACGTGAATCGGGCATATTTCCGTTTTGACGAGCGACGTGCGGCGCAGAATGGATACCAACCGTTCCCTTTCACCGCCGGCCAAAAACAGGGACTGATTGCCGGTTTTATTGAAGCTATCGAACAAATGTCGGTGGGCGATAAACTCGTCGCATTTATTCCGTCGATTTTAGGTTACGGTGCGTCGGGTCACAGTGGTGTAATACCTCCAAATGCCGATATCATTTTTGAGATTGAGCTCTTCGATAAAATGCCAGCTCCGAAAAAGTAATAAAAAAGGGATGATTTTTTTCATCCCTTTTTTTATTAAAACTTCCACTCAAATTCGTCATTGTCATTGATGATGGTGCCGGTCTCCAGTTTTACGACTTAGCCAAATTCGGCTTGAAGCACCAGCCAATGATCTTCGTTAAAATAACTTTCGGTAATGTCGAATTCCTCGAGTTCCCAAGAAGTCATTTTATGTTGTTGCAGAGTTGCCTTGGCATGGCCAATCTTCATTCCTATAATTTTATTCGAAAATAATGTGAGGTCCGGATGGGCGCAGATGATATATCCCAACCGAAAATCTTCGTCTTCATAAAATGTAAGTTGCCATTTCTGGTCGTTGTAGAGATACAGGATATTTTTCTCCTCATCAATTATCTTTTTATCTGGTTCCCCGTAAATAGCGATTACGTCCTGTTGCTTCATCCCAAAGAGCAACTTATCGATTCCGTGTTTGAGTTTTACTTCCATGATTTACATTTTTTATAAAGTTAGGATTTTTAAAATACAATCACAGGAGGAATCAGGTTAAAGCTACATTAATTTAACGGCCGACTGCAGCGCAGATTTGACATTTTTAAACCATTCATCTCTCAAGATACTGAGAACGATTGTATCGCGGCGGCCACCTTCAATGGTGGGCATATGGCTGCGAAGAACACCTTCGACGGTGCAGCCAATACTTTTCATGGCGGCAATACTTCTTGAATTGTTCTTATCGGCACGGAATTCCACCCGTTCGAGTTCCAATGTTTCAAAGGCATACCTCAACAGCAGGAATTTGCAGTGCTTGTTGAGTTTGGTACCGCGGAAATCCTCGCCATACCAGGTATAGCCAAGCTGCGCCGATCTATAACCCGGATTGATATCATAAAAACGCGTGCTACCCGCGAATGAATTTGAACGTTTGTCGAAAACTATGAATGGGTATGAGGTCTTATTCTCCCGATCGGAGATGGCAGCAGAAAGATATTGATGCAGGTTTTCTTCAGTATCTGGGCGCTGCAGCGAATAGTGCCATGTTTGCGGCTCGTTGTGGGTAAAAGGCAAAAGGTTATCATAATCAGATAATTCCAATGGCCGCAAAAGTACAACCTCATCCTCGAGAATCAATTTCTGGTTAAAATCGGATAGTATGTTCATAGGCGAATTACCCTAGCCCCGATAGAGCCGATATCCTGCCGCAGGCAGATAAAGGCGAAAGCGGGAAACAGCTTCTAATAGACAAAAGTACCGAATTCACTTTCGATGGTGAGTTTTTTGGAATTACTCTCCTCTGCCCTTCCAACTATCTGGGCCGCAACGCCAAAAGATTTGCTGATGGCGATAATCTCATTGGCAATTTCCTCAGGCACATACAATTCCATTCGGTGGCCGCAGTTGAACACCTGATACATTTCCTTCCAGTCGGTTGCGCTTTCTTGCTGAATCAGACGGAATAATGGCGGAACCGGGAACAGATTGTCTTTAATTACATGAAGATTGTCAATAAAATGCAGCACTTTCGTTTGCGCACCGCCGCTGCAGTGAACCATTCCGTGGATTCCCTTAGGGCCGATGCTTTCGAGGATTTTTTTGATGATGGGCGCATACGTGCGTGTGGGCGACAATACAAGTTTTCCGGCGTCGATAGGCGAACCCTGAACCTGATCGGTGAGCTTTACAGACCCTGAATAAACGAGTTCGTTAGGGACGAGCGCATCGAAACTTTCAGGATACTTTTGCGCCAGGTATTTACTGAAAACGTCGTGTCGCGCCGATGTCAGTCCGTTACTTCCCATGCCGCCATTGTAACTGCTTTCGTACGAAGCCTGGCCGAATGAAGCCAAACCGACAATCACATCGCCAGCCGAAATATTAGCGTTATCGATCACGTCGCTGCGTTTGAGCCGGGCTGTAACCGTCGAATCTACGATTATGGTGCGTACCAAATCACCGACATCGGCTGTTTCGCCCCCCGTGGAATGAATGGTCACGCCGAATCGCGCCAGGTCGGAGATCAATTCTTCGGTACCATTAATGATAGCCGAGATGACTTCGCCCGGAATCAGGTTTTTATTGCGGCCGATGGTTGAGGACAGCATTATATTGTCGGTTGCCCCAACGCAAAGCAGGTCGTCGATATTCATGATGAGCGCGTCCTGTGCAATGCCTTTCCAAACAGAGAGGTCGCCGGTTTCTTTCCAATACATATAAGCGAGAGCCGATTTGGTTCCGGCACCATCGGCATGCATGATGAGGCAATAGTCGGTATCCCCGGTGAGATGATCAGGAACAATTTTGCAGAATGCTTTTGGAAAAAGTCCTTTGTCGATGTTTTTGATTGCGTCGTGGACATCTTCTTTGGATGCCGACACGCCGCGCTGGCTGTATCGTTTGCTGGTATCGGAGCTCATAGAATGTGTTGTTGCACAAAAGTAACAATAATTCGCAAGACGGCGTCGGATTAAACTAAAATGCGGATGTGGATATCAATTTTCTACAATCAGGATTTCGACGCGGCGATTGGCATCGCGCTCTTCTTCATTTTTCTCCGGGATTGGATATATGGGCTGGGTATTGCCGTATCCTTTATAGGAAAGCCGTTTGCGGTCGATCTTTTTTCGGACCAAATAATTGTAGATAATTTTCGCGCGTTGGGTTGACAAATAGGTAAGGTCGTTATCGCCTTCGGTCTGACAGCAGATATGGCCCTGGATTTCAATCTTCAGACTGGGATTTTCCTGCATGGCGCACAGCAACTCATACAAGACAGGTTGTGATTGGGGCACGACGCGCGCCGACATGTTAAAGAAATTTATATTCTCAAGTTTTATTTTATCGCCATTTTTCGAGCGCTTGATTTTGCCGCCAAGTGATGTGGAATCGATTGTGGTAATTGCTGTTCGGGGCTTATCGGAGTAATGGACCACGACTTTGCGGTTTGCCCATTGATCTTTTTCCTGTTCGAAATCTTTTCCGAAACCGATCATTTCGTAATCGGCCAGCACTTTAATTCCACTGTTTCGCAAAAAGTTATAAACCTCATCGACTCTTTTCAGCGACAGCGTATCATTGTAGCTGCTGCTTCCCTTCCAATCGCAATAGCCATAAATTTTCGACACTTCCACGTGTTGATTCTTCCCGGCCCACGCGTTGAGTTCGCGCATTGCCTGAGCGTTTAAGGTATGTTTATCGAAATCGAAATATACTTCGAGTTGCTGTGCCGATGACGTCAGCGAAAAAAAAACAAAGATATTTAAGAACAGTATTCTCAACATAGCTATTGATTTTCAACTACCAGTATTTCTACCCTGCGATTGGCTGCGCGCTCCTGTTCATTTTTCTCCGGAATCGGGAATAATGGCCGATCGCTACCGAATCCTTTATATGAAATCCGATTTTTTGGAATATCATGTGCTTCCAAAAATTTATAGATCGCGCGCGCACGGTGGGTCGATAGATTATTCCGGTCGACCGGCATGCAGCAGAGATGTCCCTGAATTTCAATTTTCAGTTCCGGGTTTGACTGCATGACGAAAAGCAGTTCGTAGAGCTTTCCGCGGGAGTCGTTGG
>JADKLW010000652.1_pt1 | contig 12522 bp, 9 predicted proteins | sample 8641881 | NCBI WGS metagenome assembly JADKLW01 (sample SAMN16272185, study PRJNA661076) | feces metagenome | isolation source: fecal sample from diarrhoea affected cattle B | host: Bos taurus | place: South Africa: Lokaleng Village, Mahikeng | collected 2019-09 | reverse complement strand
CATCATATCCATCAGCACGACACTGATATTTTTATTTTCTGCCAGCATTTCCAGTCCTTCCCCTGCGCTTAGTGCAGCGATACAGTTGTATTTTCTGGCTTTCAGAACAGCACTGAGTGCAAATATATTTTTGTTGTCATCATCAATGATGAGAATTTCTTTTTCGTTCTTCATACACTGGAATTTTAAATTTTATCGTACAGCCAAACCCTCAGTAAAGAAATGAGTTGGTCGATATCAACGGGTTTTGAAATATAATCTGAAGCTCCTGCGGTGATGCATTTTTCGCGGTCGCCCATCATCGCTTTGGAAGTGACAGCCAAGATAGGAAGATTTCTGAACTGCGCATTGTTCCGGATTTCCATAATGGTTTCATAACCGTCCATTTCAGGCATCATCATATCCATTAAAACCACATCTATGTCCGGATTTTTATTCAGAATATCGAGTGCTTCTCTTCCATCCATTGCCGGTAATATTTTCATACCGTGACCTTCCAATGCTTTGGTGAGGGAAAATATATTTCGCACATCATCATCGGCAATCAATACCGTTTTATTTTTCAGGATATTCCGCAATTCCCCTCCAAACTCGGAACCTGATTTTCTTTCATTCTTTTTTTTGTTTTTTTCCTCTACCAGATGAAGGAAAAGCCCGGCTTCGTCCAGAATCCGCTGATAGGAATAGGCGGTTTTTACTACGATAGAATCCGCATATTTTTTAATCCGGTTTTCTTCGCCTTTAGAAAGATTTTTCCCTGTGAAAACAATAATGGGAAGCTGCTCCAACCCCTGGGTTTGCTTAATAGTTTCCAGAGTTTCATACGCTGTCCGGTCCGGAACGCCCATATCCAGGATTACACAGTCAATTTCTTTTTTATGTAAGGAGTCGATACTGTCCGAAATATTTCCGGCAACATCGGTTACGATATTATTGGCGGATAAAAAATAACTTAAGGCTTTGGCGTGCTGTTCGTTTTCTTCTACAATCAGCACTTTCTTTGGCGAACGCGTCAGAACATCCTCAAGTTTTGTAAATATTTCCTGCATCTGCTCCAAGGCAAAAGGTTTATCGATAAAATCTACGGCACCTCGCAGCAGACTTTCCTGTTTGAATTTCATGGAAGACATGATGTGCACAGGAATCGGTTTCGTATCAGGGTCAGATTTAAGTGCTTCCATCACTTGCCAACCGTCCATTACGGGCAATTGAATATCGAGCAGAATCGCAAGGGGTTGGTATTGCTGAGCCATTTCAATACCGCTGTCGCCACGCACGGCAACGAGTACTTTGTACCCTTTCGTTCTGGAATAATCGAGAAGAATTTTGGCAAAAGCTGTATCGTCTTCTATAATCAGAATCACTTTATCTCCCTCCTGAATATCATGCCGGTCATCCTCAACAGGAGGCGGAATACGGTCTGAAATAAATCTTTTCGGTTGTTCCTCATTTTCCTGAACGGAAATAACAGGGAATGAACCTTCGTTTTTGCTTTGAACGGGAGATTTCTCTGCCGTAGGATTCACCGGAATAATGAGCGTGAATTCGCTTCCTGCGCCAACGGTGCTTTCCAGCTGAATTTCTCCACCCAGCAATCTTGCCAGTTCACGGCTGATGGAAAGCCCCAATCCGGTGCCGCCATATTTGCGCTGCGTAGAACCATCCGCTTGTTGGAAAGCTTCAAACACCATTCTGATTTTATTCTTCGGAATCCCGATTCCGGTATCTATCACTTTGAAATGTACTTCCTGTTGTTTTTCATCACCGGAAATATGGAGCGTAATACTTCCGTGAGAGGTAAACTTGATCGCATTAGACAGGAGGTTTTTCAGAATTTGTTCGATACGGAGTTTATCTGTATGAATTATCGGTGCCGTTCCCGGATCTGTTATCACATGAAGGTCCAACTTTTTTTCTTTAGTTAAAGGCAAAAACAGTTGATGCATATCAGAAGTGATCTCTTCTACTGGAATATCTTCCATTTCCAGGGTCATTTTTCCGGCTTCAATCTTAGAAAGATCCAATATTTCGTCGATAAGAGTCAGTAATCCCTGCCCTGAACTTTGCATTACATCTGCATATTCTATATATTGAGGATCGAGATCTTCGCTTTCTGTCATCAGTCTGGATAGCAGTAAAATAGAATTCAGAGGAGTACGAAGTTCATGCGACATGTTCGCCAAAAATTCCGATTTGTATTTCGTGCTTTGCTCTAAGTCGAGGGATTTCTGCTGAATCTCAATATTTCGCTGTTCGATAAGCGCGTTTTTTTCTTCGAGAAGACTGGTTCTTTCTTCCAATTCCTGATTGCTCTGGAGGAGTTCTTCCTGCTGCACCCGCAATTCTTCTTCTGAAGCCAGAAGTTTCTGCGATTGTACCTCTAATTCTTCATTGATGTTTTCCAGTTCTGTATGCTGGGTTTGCAGTTCTTCCGATTGCGCCTGTGTTTCCTCCAGAAGCTCCTGAAGTTTAATCCTGTTGAGAGTGCTGTGGAATGCAAGGCCAATACTTCCGGCAGCTGATGATAAAAATTCCAGCTGTTGTGGAGTATATTCATCCATCGAGCCCAGTTCCAGCACACCGATAGGAATGGAGTGCCGCGTAATAGGAATCGCAAAAATAGTTTTGGGTTTGGTTTGTCCGCTGGCATAACTGATGGTCATTTCATGATCAGGAATCTGCTGCAACAGAATTTCCTTTCCAGTAAGGAATGCTTCACCAACAATTCCTTCGCCAATTTTCAGAATTTTCTTTTTATCGGATGCCAGAGCATAACTTCCTGCCAGATGCAGATGGTTGTCTTCCTGCAGCAAATAAATAGCGGCAACGCGGCTTCCGGTATTTTGGGTAACATGATCTAAAATATCGCGGGCAAGGTCTTCAGTACTTTTTTCGCCCATCATGCGGTCGTTCAGTTTTGCACTGGTGGAACCTAGCCATTCTTTATCCTCAAGAATAGCAAAAGAAGTCTTCAGCGACTGCGACATCCGAAGAAGCGGATCGGCTACATTGCCAAGGCTTTCATGCGTTTTTTGATCTGCCAAAATATCATAATCACCATTGGAAATTTTCGTGGCTACTTTTTCTATTGCGATCAGGCGGTTTTCTGTTTCTTCGTTTTTCAGTTCCAGTTCCTGAGTGAGCTTACTTTTTTCATTATAATCCTGAGAAACCCTCCGGAAGAAAATAAGGGTAATGGTAATGGCCAGCAAAGCAGAAAGCACGATAAGCAGAGGAGTGTACGAAGCGAAGGTATCCATTTTCTCAGTTCGCTGTTTCAGCACCTGTTGCTCTTCGTTCTGCATCGCGGCAATGGTATTGCGGATATCATCCATGTATTTTTTTCCCTTCAGCAGATTTTCGCTCGTCACCGGAATTTTATTTTTCGTGGCATTCAGGTTTTCATCAAGAATTTTAAGTCTTGTTTCTGCTGCAGCCTGTAACAGTTCCATATTTTTGGACTGTGCGGAGGTCTGGCTCACTTCTGTATAAAGCACATCAAGGCTTTGGCTTATTTTATCTTTGGTTTGATAATAAGGATCCAGAAAACGTTCATCACCAGTAAGGATGTATCCCCGCTGTGCCGATTCAGCATCAGCCACCTGAGAGTATATTTCATCCAGATTATTGATTATTTGATTACTATGGCGAACCATCGCAGAACTGTCGATCAGATTATTGATGCTGATGAAGGAAGCCAGGGAACTCATAAATAAAAGGAGCAACGATATTCCCAGCCCGTATAACAGATTATTCTTAAAATTCATAGTTGAGTGTGTTAATTTTGATCCTTTTCAGGAGATGATGTTGGGATATAAAAATAAAACTCGGAACCTTCGCCCAAAGTGCTTTTTACTCCGATTTTCCCATGATGCCTTTCGATAATTTCTTTGCAGATATACAACCCTATTCCCAATCCCTGAAAACGTTCGGACGTTTCTTCGATTCTGTAAAATTTGTCAAAAATAGATTTCTGATGTTCTTCCGCCATCCCGATTCCAAAATCTCTTACCGAAAAATATACATCATTTCCACATTTTGTGGATGTTACATGAAGTTCTTCACTGTCCGGAGAATATTTGATGGCGTTGGTAATAAAGTTGATGAGCACCTGTTCTATGCGCATTTCATCACCATAAATTTCAGTGCCTACATTTCCTTTCCTGATGATTTTAACCTGAGGATTTGCCTGTTGCATTTCCTCCAGAAGCTGGTCTAAAAGGGGATCTACAGAAAAATATTTCATATTAAATTTCAGTTTGCCACTTTCTATTTTTGAAATATCCAATAAATCTGCAACCAACAGGCTCAGTTTCTCTACTTGATTCTGCACCTTTTGCAGACGGATTTTTGCAGTGCTGAGATCATTTTTATCCAAACTGCGTTCCAAAAGCTGGATGTATCCATTGATGGTGGTCAGCGGAGTTTTCAGCTCATGACTGGCGATACTGATAAACTCATCTTTTTTTCTTTCAGCCTCTTTCCGGAACTCTATTTCTTCCCGAAGCGCGGTTTGCATTTCGTTCAGTGCACGGCTTTGTTCATAGATGCGATAAAAGGTTTTTACTTTCAGCAGAAGGATGTTCATATCCACAGGTTTGCTGATGTAGTCCAATCCGCCAGAGGAATATCCTTTGGTAATGAGGTGAACATTAGCGCTGGCTGCGGAAAGAAAAATGATAGCGGTTTCTTTGGCTCTGCTGTATCCTGAAATGGCTTCAGCTACTTCAAAGCCGTCCATTCCTGGCATTTGAACATCCAAAATAATAAGGACGTAAGATTTTTTCAGAATTTTTCTTAATGCTTCCTCACCGGACGATGCCGTATCTACTTCGAAATCATTTTTCTCTAGTACTTTCTTTAAGGATATAATATTTTCGGGAGCATCATCTACAATCAGAATCATAGAAAAACAGTTTATAAATTGAGTGAACAACCAAAGATAAACATTTTGGGTGGAACTGCAACCATCAAATTCATGAGTCCGTCAATCCAATTTAATAATAAGAAAACGGATAAATGATTTAAAATAATTGGATATAACTCACCATACCAGCATTTTATCGGTTGCATTTTTACTTAGGATTTCGGTTTTGCCTTTGTGTTCCACCTGCATCGATTGGTCAAAATTTTCAATTCTCAGAATGGTAAGTTCTGAATCCAGATGAATGGTGCGCTCGTTCAGGTAATTCAGGAGACTGTCATCGGAAAAAGTAACAGCTTTGAAGGTTACGGTTTCGCCCGTTTTGCAATCGCTGAGTTTTTTTAAATCCTGAGCGATAATGTTGCCGTCCTTATCCGGAATCGGTTCGCCATGAGGATCAAGTGTTGGAAAGTTCAGGATTTCATCCATTTTATCAAAAAACATATTAGAATGCACGTGTTCCAGTTGCTCGGCGATTTCATGGACATTTTCCCAGCCGAAGTTCATTTTTTCCACCAGGAACATTTCAGTGAGACGGTGTTTCCGCACGATTAAAGCGGCTTCTTTCATTCCTTTTTCAGAGATGATGAGCGGTTTGTAATTTTCATAAATTACCCAGTTTTTCTCGGCAAACTTCTTCATCATGTTATTCACGGTGGGCATTTTTACATTCAGAAATTTACTGAGATCGTTCACCGTCACCTTGTATTCCGAATCGGCAAGGTGAAAAAGTGCTTTCAGATAATTCTCTTCTGTTAAAGTATTTCTCAAAATGTTAGAAGGTTTAGCAATACAAATCTAACAAAAAATAAATGGAGTTTTTGTGAAAACGAGCAATAGACTTAGAACGTTGATTTATTTATATTAAAATTTTCACGTTCAGCGGCTTGTATTATAAATAAATTGATTATTTTTGCACCACTTTTTTGTGGACCAGGTTTGGAAAAGTAAAACATTCATATTTAACATCTTCCGTATTTTTTATTTCCACAAATAGACGATAGAAAAGAAGGAATACAAATTTAGATTTTATGTCTGAAACTAAAGACACGGTTCTTTTGAACCAAAACGTAGCACCTGAACAATTTGACTGGGATTCTTTCGAATCCGGGCTTGATGCTGAGGCAAGAAAAGAAAAAAGCGATCTGGAGGAGATTTACAAAGGATCTCTGAACAACCTGGATGACAATGATGTCTTGGTAGGAAAAGTGGTAAGACTTACCGACAAAGAAGCCATCGTGGACATCAACTTCAAGTCTGAAGGTGTGATTTCTCTGAACGAATTCCGTTACAACAGCGGCCTGAAAGTAGGCGACGAAGTAGAAGTAATGGTGGACAAAAGAGAAGACAAAACCGGACAACTGCAACTTTCCCACAGAAAAGCAAGAACGCTGAAAGCTTGGGACAGAGTAAACGAACTTCACGAAACAGGTGAAATCGTAAACGGTTTTGTAAAATCCAGAACCAAAGGAGGTATGATCGTAGATATCCACGGTATCGAAGCGTTCCTTCCGGGTTCTCAAATTGATGTGAAACCAATCAAAGATTACGATCAATACGTAGGAAAAACAATGGAATTCAAGGTGGTGAAAATCAATCCTGAATTTAAAAACGTTGTTGTTTCTCATAAAGCGCTTATCGAAGCAGATCTTGAAGGACAGAAGAAAGAGATCATTGGTCAGTTAGAAAAAGGTCAGGTTCTGGAAGGAACTGTGAAGAATATCACTTCTTATGGTGTATTCGTTGACCTTGGTGGTGTAGACGGATTAGTACACATTACCGACCTTTCCTGGAGCAGAGTAAACCATCCATCAGAAGTTCTGGAAGACGGACAAACTGTGAAAGTGGTTATTCTTGATTTCGATGACGAAAAAACAAGAATCCAGTTGGGTATGAAGCAGCTTGATGCTCATCCTTGGGATGCCCTTTCTGCTGATATGAAAATTGGCGATAAAGTAACAGGAAAAGTAGTGGTTCTTGCAGATTATGGTGCGTTTGTTGAAATCGCTCCTGGTGTAGAAGGACTTATTCACGTTTCTGAAATGTCTTGGTCTACTCACTTGAGAAGTGCCGGAGATTTCGTAAAAGTTGGCGATGAAGTAGAAGCTGAAGTACTGACACTGGACAGAGAAGAAAGAAAAATTTCCCTGGGTATCAAGCAATTGACTAAAGATCCTTGGGAAAATATCGAAGCTAAATATCCTGTTGGTTCACAACATTCCGGAACAGTAAGAAACTTCACCAATTTTGGTGTTTTTGTAGAACTGGAGGAAGGTATCGACGGATTAATCTATATTTCTGATCTTTCTTGGACTAAGAAAATCAAGCATCCTTCAGAATTCTGCAACGTAGGCGATAAGCTGGATGTTGTAGTATTGGAACTGGATACTGCTGCCAGAAGACTTTCTCTGGGACACAAGCAACTTCAGGAAAATCCTTGGGATAAATTTGAAACCAAATATGCCGAAGGAACGGTACATGAAGGTAAAGCGACAGACGTTTTCGATAAAGGAGCTCAGGTTCAGTTCGAAGATGCTGAAGTAGAAGCTTTCTGCCCTTCAAGATTATTGGAAAAAGAAGACGGTTCCAAAATCAAAAAAGGAGAAGATGCTCAGTTTAAAGTGATTGAATTCAACAAAGAATTCAAGAGAGTAGTAGTTTCTCACACCGGAATTTTCCGCGACGAGGAAAGAAGAAACATGAAAGATGCTTCTTCTAAACCATCTGCTTCATCAGGCGAAGAAAAAACCACTCTTGGTGATATGGACGTCTTAGCAGAATTGAAAAAGAAAATGGAAGGCGGAAACTAATCCCGACTTGCATTCATCATAAAGCCACTTCGAAATGAGTGGCTTTTTTGTGTTCATTGAATTAAAAAGTGTAATTTAGATTCACATTTTTTATCATGAAGAAAATTGTTCTGTCTATTGCTTTGCTTTTGGTTTCGGGAATTATATCCGCTCAGGATCACCGTCAGCTGTTGAAAGAGTACCTGAAACAAAATCAGGAACAGTATATCAGCCGATCTGGCATGCTGGATTTCACGGTAGATAATGAAGATTTTTCAACCTCCATGAGAGCTTCTGTTTTGAAATTACAGCAAACTTTACATGGAATCCCAGTGTTTAATGGCGTAGCTACAGCGTTGATAAAAGAGGGTAAAATAAGCTATTTTGCTGATAATTTTGTGAAAGAAATGAGAACGGTGGCTTCTCCTCAGCCTGTTTTAGATGTAGAATCTGCTTTTCAGAGAGTGCTTAAAATAAAACAAATTTCTGATTCAAAGTCCTATCAATTGCTCGGTTTTTCCGAAAAAGAAACATCAAACCTTCATTCTGTAAAATACCGGCTAACTTATTTTTTAGAAAATCAGGAGCTGAAACTGGGCTACGAATTTCATTTTCATGAACAGGAATCTTCCAATTACTGGAATATAATCGTGGATGCCAATACAGGAATCTTTCTTCACGAACAGAATCTGACACTCTCCTGTAATTTTCATGATCACAACCAGAATATCACGGAAAAAATTACTGCAAATAAAGAAGAAAGTAATGACAATTTTCTCAAATCTGCTGACCAGGCAGCGTACCGTGTATTTCCAATTCCCATAGAAAGCCCGAATTTTGGCAGCCGTTTTTTGGTGACCAATCCCTGGTTTTCTGACGCTTCTCCGCAAGGTTGGCATTCCGTGGGAAATACTGCCTTCACGATCACCAGAGGAAATAATGTGTATGCTTATGAAGATCAAAATGCTAAAGACATTCCCGGATTTTCACCCGATGGAGGATCTACAAGATTTTTTGATTTTCCTGTGAACTTGGATCAGCCGCCCAATAATAACCTTTCAGCTTCCGTAACGCAGCTTTTTTATAGCATCAATAGATCTCATGATATTTTTTATCGTCTGGGTTTTACCGAAACCGCAAGAAATTTTCAGAACAATAATTTTGGAAAAGGAGGACTGGGAAATGATGAGGTGTTAGCGGAATCTCAGGATGTATCGGATCAGAATAATTCTACTTTTTATACACCTCCGGAAGGAACAAATCCCCGAATGCAGATGTTTCTCTGGAATTCACAACTCATACAGCGGCTGTTTTATAATCAGCCTGTTTCTGCTGCGGTTCGTCAACCCGTTTCGCGGCCTGCAGCTTTCGGACCGGCACTTACTTCAGCAGGAATTACGGGTGATGTGGCGGTTGCTCCCGTGCTGGACGCTTGTTCGCCTGTCGCTTCCGGAATTTTAGCGGGAAAAATTGGCCTCGCTGAAAGAGGAAATTGCAATTTTACCGAGAAAGTTAAAAACATCCAGAATGCGGGCGCAGTCGCCGCAGTAATTTATAACGCAGCCTCTTCTACGGATCTCGTCAACATGGGCGGGACAGACACCAGTATTACCATTCCTTCTGTGTTAATTGAACATTCTGAAGGGGAATTTATTAAAAACACCATCAGTTCAGGGCAAAATGTAAATATTACTTTAAAAGAAGATTCTGGAAATATAAAGTGGGTGGACGGCAGTTTTGATAACGGAATCATTATTCACGAGTATGGGCATGGCATTACCAATAGGCTCACCGGCAACGGATATTCCTGTCTGAATAAAAATATTTCGAAAGAACAAATGGGCGAAGGTTGGTCAGATTTCTTTGCATTGATGCTCACCAATCAACCTGGTGCTTCTGCCGGTGTTCCGAGATCCATCGGATCCTTCGCAGTGAGTCAAAATGCTGACGGGATCGGAATACGTCCGGCAAAATATTCTCCGGATTTCAGTATCAATAATTACACCTATAGAAAAACCAACGGAATGGAATTCATGGATGAGGATAAAATGGTGCCTGATGTTCATTCTATTGGTTTTGTCTGGGCCACGATTCTCTGGGATCTACACTGGAAATTTGCAGAGAAATACGGCTATTCAGCGGATGTGATGGTCGATAATTCCAATGGAAGTACGAGAGTTTTGCAAACCGTGCTGGATGCACTGAAAATTCAGGAATGCAATCCAACTTTTATTTCCGGAAGAGATGCTGTGATTGCTGCTGATATCGCTTCCACCAATGGAGAAAACCGATGCATGATCTGGGAAACATTTGCCGGAAGAGGAGTTGGTGCGAAAGCTTCCGCAGGTTTGAAAGCAGATATCAACGATCAGACCGAAGATTTTTCTGTTCCCGCAGAATGCGGAAATACCGCACTCCTTTCAGAAACCGAACTGAAACTGTATCCGAATCCTGCCGGTGAAATCTATTACATTCGTTTTCCGCTCAGCATGTTTGGCAAAGCTTTTATTGAAATTTATGACACTACAGGAAGGCGGGTTCAGTCTGAAGAAAGGCTCGTTGTGCAGATGCAGCAGGAATTTTCAACCGGTCAACTAATTAAAGGATTATATTACCTGAAAATAAAAGCCAATGGAAAAGAAAAAACATTGAAACTTTTGGTGGCGAGATAATCATAAATACAAAAAAACCACCTGAAAGTTTCGGGTGGTTTCCTATTGTTGTTGTCTGAATTCTTATTTCTTTTTGAAAGGAACGTCTTTAATTCTCGCTTTCTTACCTCTAAGATCTCTGAAATAGAAGATTCTGGCTCTTCTAACTTTTCCTCTTCTGTCTACTTCGATCTTTTGCAGCGCAGGCATATTGATCGGGAAAACTCTTTCTACGCCAACATCACCACTCATTTTTCTGATGGTAAACATTTTAGTAGCACCTGTTCCTCTCACCTGAATCACAGTTCCTTTGAAAAACTGAGTTCTCGTTTTGTTACCTTCTCTAATTTCTGTGTAAACGGTGATGGTGTCACCCGCTTTGAATTCCGGGAATTCTTTTTTAGCAATGTACTTGTCTTGTACGTACTTTAATAAATCCATTATTATTAAATAAAAATAAATTGAAGCTAAACAACATTCACGTCCTTCGTCAGAGGTTGATTAACAGGTTGCAAAAATATAACAAAATTTACAAACAGCCAACTTTTCATTACATTTTTAAAAAGGAAAAACAAGGGGTAAAAATCAGCAGATGAACTGCATAACAGATTCGTGTGCTTTTCCACATCCCAAGTTCGGTATTCCATAAAAATTCATTAATTTCATCCCTTTAAATTTTACCTTTAAAATGATAGACAAACGTGTAAAAAATGCAAAGGAAGCTATTCACGGAATCGAAAGCGGAATGACTTTAATGTTAGGCGGCTTCGGCCTTTGCGGGATTCCTGAGAATTCCATTAATGCATTGGTGGAAAGCAATATTACTGACCTTACCTGTATTTCCAATAATGCCGGAGTAGACGATTTCGGGCTCGGACTGCTGTTGCAGAAAAGACAAATTAAGAAAATGATCGCTTCGTATGTTGGTGAAAATGCTGAATTTGAAAGACAGATGCTTTCCGGTGAACTGGATGTGGAACTGACACCACAAGGAACTTTAGCTGAAAAATGCCGAGCTGCGCAAGCCGGAATTCCCGCTTTTTATACACCAACCGGATATGGAACCGAAGTGGCCGAAGGAAAAGAAGAAAGAGAATTCCATGGAAAAATGCACATTTTGGAGCACGCTTACGAGGCAGAATATTCCATTGTGAAAGCCTGGAAAGGCGATTATACCGGAAACCTGATCTTCAGAGGAACAGCCCGTAATTTTAACCTTCCAATGGCAGGAGCAGCAAAAATTACCATCGCGGAAGTGGAAGAACTGGTAGAACCGGGAATGCTGGATCCCAATGAAATTCACATTCCGGGAATTATGGTGCAGCGCATTTTCGAAGGCGAGAAATATGAGAAAAGAATTGAACGGGTAACGACAAGAAAACGTGAAGTTTAACAATTTTAAAAATTTCTGAATTTGTAGTTTTCAAAATAATGAGTAGCGTAAAAATATCCATCCGTTTTTTTGGCGACCGCGAAGTACGGGCCGTTTGGGACGAAGAAAATACGAAATGGTGGTTCTCTGTATTGGATATCGTAGGTGTTTTAAATGAAGAAAACGATTATACTAAAACTCGTAACTATTGGAAATACCTGAAAACAAAACTCAAAAAAGAAAATAGTGAGCTGGTTAGTGACACTAACCAGTTGAAATTAGTGGCTCCCGATGGTAAAAAACGTTTAACTGATACTTTGGTTTGCGATTCCCCGTTTTCTTGATGAAACATTAAAACGAATAGAAAAAATGCTGTAATCTACTTTCGACGAGATTGTAAATAAATATGTAGAAATGAATATCGCTCACCCTTTTATGGAAGGTAATAGGAGAAGTACGCGGATTTAGCTGGATTTGTTATTAAAAAAAAAGATAAAAAAATGTGGGGACTGGAGTAAGATCAGCAAACATGATTATATGAATGCCATGATGCTGAGTCCGGCAAAAATCAAAGTCTTAAAAGCCTTTTGGAAAACGCTTTGACGACAGAAATCAACGACCGTGAAATGTTTATGAAAGGAATTGACTACTCATATTATTATGAAGAAAACAATTGATAACGAAGAGTTAACCTGAGGCTAAAACCAATCTGAAAAGAAGATGAATTCCAATTAAATCAAATTTCATCTTATTTTAAATTAAATTATTGCAACAAATAAATCAGGG
>JADKLW010000650.1_pt1 | contig 12612 bp, 11 predicted proteins | sample 8641881 | NCBI WGS metagenome assembly JADKLW01 (sample SAMN16272185, study PRJNA661076) | feces metagenome | isolation source: fecal sample from diarrhoea affected cattle B | host: Bos taurus | place: South Africa: Lokaleng Village, Mahikeng | collected 2019-09 | reverse complement strand
TATTGAAAGATTACATATTGCGAAAGTAGCTCAGTTGGTAGAGCACGACCTTGCCAAGGTCGGGGTCGCGGGTTCGAGTCCCGTCTTTCGCTCAAGAGAACGTTCTGATTGTATCAATCAGGACGTTTTTTTTGCTTTACCTCTTGCAATTCTCACAAGTAAAACACAAGTAAAACCTAGTTTTGCCAAGTGATATCATTTAGTAGATTCAATATCAATGTTTAGTTGTTGAATAGATTAAATTAAAATTAAATCTTTACAATGATCCCTATGGTGGGCAGCACCGTGCCGCTGTAGGTTTCTATCACCCTCAGTTCCTGCCTCCCCTCGGGGATGGCGGGATCGAAGGATGAATCTATCACCACTCCCTCCGGTGTCCTGTTGGTGTAAATGGGCAGGTTCTCCGACTGGAAGTTGTAGGCGTTCTGCACATCGACATAGAGGTTCAGCATCCATTTCTTGTAGTAGAACTCTTTGTCGATACGAAGGTCCAGCTGGTGTGCATTTTTCAGTCGCAGTGTGTTGTAGTTCTCATAATCGATATAAGCCTGGTTGGTCACGCTCCATGCTGCCTTGCTGGTGGAGAGATCCATGTCGACAGGAGAGTAGGGGGCACCGCCCACGAAGCGCCAGCGCATGGAGATGTTCCAGTTGCGCGGAAGCCGGTAGCTGCTGATAAGGTTCACCATATGACGGGTGTCCCAGTTGGAGGGACGATAAGTGCCTTCGCTGTCAGTGAATTCGCTCTTGAAGAGCGTATAAGTCACCGTACTGTTGAGTTTCTTCCAGTCGATAAGCTTGCCCGAGAACTCCATACCGTAGGCACGTCCATTGCCGGTGGAGATGATCTCCTCGTCACCTATCTGCCCATATTCGGTACCCTTGCCGGCGATGCTCATGCCGTCAGCAACCGAGAGGGGGTAGTTTCCATACTGCTTGTAGAACCCTTCCAGGTTGAAGCGGGTGATGTCGGAGGGACGAAACTCAAAGCCGGCGATCGCCTGGTTGGAGAGGATATGTTTCAGCTGCTCGTTCTGGTTGACGAAGTTGCCATCCGCATCCTTGTAACCCAGGGTGGTGTAGGCAGGCCGCATGGCGTAGCGTCCCACGTTGCCGTTGAGGTCCCACTTGTCATTCAGTCGGTAGGAGGCGGAGAAGCGGGGGGAGAGCTGGTTCAGCGGATTCTCCATATTGTTGTTGTAGTTGTTGCCGATGGTGTTGATGCCGAGTGAGAGGGAGAGCCGGTCGTCGGCATAAGTGTCGGATGCCTGGATAAAGGCCTGATAACCCCACAGGCTCAGGTCGGTGCTGTAGATCATATCGGTCAGGCTGCCGTTCACGAATGCCTTGCGGTTGGTTTCGTTGGTGTAATGGGCGTAGGTGACACCTCCTCCGACCAGTATCTTTACCGGCAGATCGGGATAGCTCCGCTCAAAGCGCAGTTTGTTCTCCGCCTCGTCCGACTGGTAATCTGACAGCTTCGGCCTGGATTCATCGTTGTTCTCATACTTGTAGTTCTTGTTCCGGAGCATGTTCCTGCTCAGCACCCAGGTGTCGAAGTAACGATCGCTGAAATGCTTGTATACTGCTCCCACGGTGTAATTCCACTGCTCATAAATGGGCAGGTAGTTGAGCAGATATCGTTGTGCTTCGGTACCTGTCTCCTGTAGTCCGGTATTGAGTGTCATGTTGTCAATGGCACCGATGCCGATGAAGGAGAGCTCGTTCTTCTGATCGATCTTGTACTTGTACTTCACCTGGAAGTCGTTGTAGGTCGGCAGGAAAGGGAGCCCGATCAGTTTGAACAGCAGCTGCAGGTAGGACTGGCGTGCGGAGACGATAAAGGTGGATTTCTCACCGATGGGCCCATCCAGTGTGAAGGCGGCATCGGATGCTCCTACGGCGAGCTTGGTATGGATGCGGTCGCGGCTCCCGTCCTTCTGCCGGATATCCATCACCGAACTCAGCGCATTAGGGCGACTGGCAGGGAATGCGCCGGTATAGAAGTTAATCTCCCGCACAAAGTCGGGATTGATCACCCCCACGACACCCCCGGAGGAGCCCTGTGTGGCAAAGTGATTGATGATGGGTATCTCTATCCCGTCGAGGTAAAAGACATTCTCCGTGGGACCGCCGCCACGCACGATCAGGTCGTTCCGGTTGGGATCGGTAGCACCCACGCCGGGCAGCGTCTGCAGCACCTTGGAGACATCACGGTTCACGCCGGCTGCTTTCTCGATATCCTTTACCCCCACCGTAGCGAACGAAACGGGACTTTCGATCTTCTTCAGGTTCATGTTGGGCCTGACAACCACCTCGTTGATCAGTGTGGATGATTCGGGTACAGCGATATCGATAAAAGCCTTTTGATTCCCCTGCACCTGTATTTCGGCCGAAACGGTGGTTTCAAACCCTACGTAGCTGACGATAAGCCGGACAAAGCCGGGGTCCACACCGGTAATATTAAACTTCCCATCCAGATCAGTGGTGACGCCAATCAACGTTCCCTGAATCTGAATGGTGGCGAACTCGAGCGGTTCATTGTTTTTCTCATTGTATACACGTCCCTCAATTGTTCCTTTTTGTGCATATGTAATCAAACTGATAACAAGAAGGAGCAAAGTAATAATAGGTTTTCTCATATAGTGGCTGTTAAGTATTTCTTTGCACTGAATTTACCTTATGACAGAGCTGACAAAATACCTTTAAAATGTAAAAAGTAAAGTTTTGATCAATATAGCCTATTAACAATTAATCCTCTTTTATGTTCTCTGTAAACAGAACATATTTAAGTATATATAACAGTTTCGCAACGATACGAATGAGCAGGTTAGATTTAAGATGATAATGTCACTCTTTTACTGTAAATGACATCAAAAAGGAGTGCTAAACCGGTTTTTTAGATTATATTTGCATTCAAATATTTAGAATGATTATAATTAATGAACAAAATATTCCTTTTGCTCATCCTGTTGTTATGTAGTAACACGGCGATATATTCAGCGCCACTGCCTGCGACTGAAGTAAGAGCTGTCTGGCTGACAACGAACTACGGTCTGGATTGGCCGCGAAACAGAACTAGTCAGGAGATACAAAAAAAAGAGTTATTATCTATTCTGGACGACTTACAAAAAAACAACTTCAACACTGTCATGTTCCAGGTACGGGCCCGGGGGGAGGTTTTATATGATTCCAAAATCGAACCGATGTCATCGCTGATTCAATCGGGAGGGTACGGTCATCCGAAATTCGACCCGCTCGCTTTTACTATCGAAGAGTGCCATAAACGTGGTCTTGAATGTCATGCCTGGATAGTTACTTATCCTATGGGTGGTGATAAGCATGTGAGAAGTTTAGGAGCGCGATCGGTCACGAAAAAAAATCCCACCATTACAAAAAAATTCAAAGGGGAGTGGTTTCTTGATCCAGGTAATCCCAGGACTGATGATTATCTGCTCTCAATAGTAAATGAAATCGTGACCAATTATGATGTGGATGGGGTTCATTTCGATTATATCCGTTATCCCGACAACAGAGGTCAGTTTCCCGACGATGGGATGTATCGCCTGCATGGGAAGGGCAAATCACGTGCCGACTGGCGCAGGGATAATATCACCCGCTTTGTGACCAAAGCATACGATATGGTAAAAAAACAAAAACCCTGGGTACAGGTGAGCAGCTCCCCCCTGGGCAGGTATCGCTCTTTGGGCAATAATGGTCATGGATGGACTGCGTTCGAGACAGTCTATCAGGATGCGGGAAAGTGGATGAAAACAGGGAAGCATGATGCATTGTACCCCATGATGTACTACAAGGAGCAACTTTTCTACCCCTTTGTGGATGACTGGATAGAGAATGGGAATAAGCGGATAGTGGTACCCGGTCTGGGTGCCTATCAAATGATTGAGTTAGGGTGGTCACGACAGGATATCCTCAATCAGGTGGATTATACCAGAAGAAAGAACGTGCATGGACAAGCCTATTTCCGTACTGCAAACGTCCTGTCCAACACCAAAGGGATTCTTACCTCCCTGGAGAAGTATTATTCCTATCCTGCCAAGCTTCCGGCTATGACCTGGTTATCTGACTTGATCCCGGAAAAACCGACCGATATTCAAGCCGAGAGACTGCCGGATGGTACCTTTGAACTAAAATGGTTGTTGAATGATGAAAAAAACAGGGTGACCTATAATGTCTACAGGAGTGAAACGGATGATTTTAGCAGGGATAACGCTGAGAACCTGCTGGCCGTAGGTCTGAAAGAACCTCTGTTTACATACGTTGCAGAGGATAATGACAAAGCTTACTATTACTTTGTTACCGTGTCGGATGCCTATCATAATGAAAGCGAAGTGAGTATACCTGCTTTTTTCTATCATTCTGAAACAGTCAAGTAATTGTCATAAAACGACCCGAATAATTCTTTCCCACCGACAGGAAAAAATCGAAACAATTCGTTAGGAAAAATCAATAAATTGGAATAAATTTGTAGCTATGGAGGCCAGTCAAAAATTGAAAAAACAGGTGAAGGATGAGTTTATGGAGTACCTCACGCTACATAAGCATCGCAAGACACCTGAACGGTTCGCTATTCTCGATCATATATACATGACAAAGGGACACTTTGATATGGACTCACTCTACAAATCGATGATCGATGTGAACTTCCGCGTCAGCCGTGCTACCCTCTACAACACCATTGAGCTGCTGCTCGACTGTGGCCTTGTGGTCAAGCATCAGTTTGGCGGAAACATGTCGAAATACGAGAGAGCCTACGGAAATGAGAATCATGACCACATGATTTGTACTACCTGCGGTCAGGTGTGGGAAACAAGAAACAGTGACCTGCTCACGCAGGCGCAACTAAAAAAGATTAAGAAATTTACGGTCAGTTATTACAGTATGTACATCTATGGCACCTGCAGTAAATGCAGTCATGCAAAGAAGATGGAGTTGAGGAGACTGGCACGCAGCAGCAAGGATAAAACGGGTAACAAGTAGTTAAAAGCATTCTAAAACAGAAGAGTGGGTGAACTAACAGCCATCCATCACATTTACAGAAATAGTAAAAATGAAAGTCGACGTATTATTAGGCCTCCAGTGGGGCGATGAAGGAAAAGGAAAAGTGGTGGATGTGCTCACACCCAAATATGATATTGTGGCACGTTTTCAGGGGGGGCCCAATGCCGGCCATACCCTGGAATTTGAAGGTGAGAAATACATCCTGAAATCGATTCCCTCCGGGATCTTTCAGGAAGGGAAAATGAATATCATCGGTAATGGTGTGGTGATTGATCCTGCACTGTTCAAAAAGGAGGTGGAAGCACTCGAAGCTACGGGTCATACACTCACCGACAGGCTCTCCATCTCAAAGAAGGCACATCTGATACTGCCCACGCACCGCTTGCTGGATGCCGCATCGGAAAAAGCGATGGGCAACGCGAAGATTGGTACCACAGGGCGTGGTATCGGTCCTGCCTATACCGATAAGATCAGTCGTAATGGACTGAGAGTGGGTGATCTGTTTCATAATTTTGAGGAGAAGTACAAGAACGCTGTCGCTCGTCATAAGGAGCAGCTGAGTCAGTATCAGTTTGAATATGATCTTGAAGCACTTGAGAAAGAGTGGTTTGAGGGAGTGGAGAAGCTGAAAACATTCCGTATCATCGAGAGTGAGCACTTTATCAACAAGCAGCTTGCCGGTGGAGCCAAAGTGCTTGCCGAGGGAGCTCAGGGCTCCATGCTCGATATAGATTTCGGGTCCTATCCCTTCGTTACTTCATCCAACACCATTTGTGCCGGGGCATGCACAGGCCTGGGGATAGCACCGAACAGGATTGGTGAAGTGTTTGGGATTTTCAAGGCCTATTGTACAAGGGTGGGCAGTGGTCCTTTCCCTACCGAGTTGTTTGATGAGGATGGTCAGCTCCTGCGTGATAACGGTAAAGAGTATGGCTCTGTTACCGGTCGTCCGCGCCGTTGCGGATGGATCGATCTGGTCGCGCTGCGCTACACCATCATGCTGAACGGTGTAACCAGGCTTGTAATGATGAAAAGCGATGTGCTGGACAGCTTTGAAACGATCAAAGCGTGTGTTTCTTATAATGTCAACGGTGTTGAAACCGAAGATCTGCCTTTTGATATTACTGAAGGTTTCGAACCGATATATGTAGATCTGCCCGGTTGGAAGACCGACATGACAAAAATGCGGTCGGAGGATGAGTTTCCTGAAGAGTTCAACAACTACATCTCTTTCCTTGAAGAGGAGCTGGGCGTACCTGTAGCTATTGTCTCCCTGGGGCCTGACAGGGCACAGACCATTATCCGGTAACGAATGGCATGATTTTCGCATTTGAACTTTTAAATGCGATAAATGTTTATTTAAAAAAGAATATATGTCACCAATTTGGATTCTGTTTATAGCTATTGCTCTTGCCGGATGGATTGTTCAGGCTACACTGAAAAGTCGTTTTAAGAAGTATTCAAAGGTACCCCTTCGCAACGGAATGACCGGGAAGGAGGTCGCAGAGAAGATGCTTCATGATAATGGTATTCTCGATGTACAGGTAATCTCTGTAAGAGGAAGACTCACCGATCACTATAACCCGCTGAATAAGACCATCAATCTAAGTGAGCCGGTGTATGGATCCTACAGTGTTGCTGCTGCTGCCGTTGCGGCGCACGAGACCGGTCATGCATTACAGCATGCGATGGGCTATGCCCCGCTCAAAATGCGGTCGGCACTTGTTCCCATCATCTCCTCCACCTCACGCTGGGTGATGTGGGTGATCCTGGCGGGCATCATCATGATACAGACCTTCCCGATGTTGATATGGATTGGTATCGGCATGTTCGCACTTACAACCATTTTCAGCTTCGTGACGCTGCCGGTGGAGAAGAACGCCACCAACCGCGCACTTCGCTGGTTGAGCAGCGCCGGTATTACCGATGCCACCAATCATAACCAGGCTGAAGATGCATTGCGCTGGGCCGGATACACCTACGTGGTGGCAGCACTCAGCTCTCTGGCCACATTGCTCTATTACATCATGATTGCCATGAGTGGCAGGAGATAAAACCATTGTTTAGAGATGAACAATAGCGGTGCGAAAACTTTTTCGCACCGCTTTGTGTTTTATAAAAAGTTGGCTTCTTAAAGCAGTTACTGTTCTATAGCCACGTCAATGATCACTTCGGTTTAAACAGGGTTGATTCGTTGAACCATTTTCAGATAGTTCTTACACATCAAAAAGAAAAATAGTAAAAATGAAAACAGTATATTATGCGGCCGACAGCCGTGGCCATGCCGATCACGGCTGGCTCAAATCAAACCATACCTTCAGCTTTGCCAATTATTATGATCGTGACAGGATGCATTTTGGTGTGCTGCGGGTTGTGAATGACGATCATGTGGAGGGGGGTGAAGGCTTCGGTACACACCCACACAATGACATGGAGATCATTACCATCCCTCTTGAGGGTGATCTGGAACATCATGACAGCATGGGCCATGGTGGCATCATCCACAAGGGTGATGTGCAGGTGATGTCTGCCGGCACGGGTATCACACACAGTGAGAACAATGCAAACAGCGACCGACCGGTAAAATTTCTTCAGATCTGGGTGTTCCCACGTGTGAAAGGGGTGGAGCCACGTTACAGCCAGATGCACATTGCCGACCATGCCCGGCCGAACGATTTTCAGCAGATTGTCTCTCCCCACAGCGATGAAGAGGGGTTGTGGATACATCAGGACGCCTGGTTTCATCTTGCCCGTTTCGATAAGGATGTTTTTCGCGAGTACAGGGTCAGGAAGCCGGGAAACGGTGTTTATATCTTCGTTATTAAGGGACAGGCTCGTGTCGGTACGCAACTACTCAATGAACGCGATGGTTATGGCATATGGGACACCGACAGCTTCACGCTTGAAGCGCCTGATGATGCAGAGATCCTGCTGATGGATATACCCATGCAGCTGCCACAACATTAACGTTGGTTGAGGCTGAGATGCCGGTAATAATTATCCCACTTACAAATGAATATTTCAGACAAGATGAAAACAGTACTGATAACAGGTGGAACGGGGCTCGTAGGCAGCCGGTTAACGGAAATGCTCATCAGTAAAGGATACAGGGTGCTCTGGCTCAGTCGTGAACGTAACCTGCACGCTGATATACCCACTTACAGATGGGATTACCGGAACAACGAGATTGACAATGAAGCCCTTGAGCAAGCCGATGTGATCATTCATCTGGCGGGATCCAACCTGGGTGAAGGCAGATGGTCAGATGAGAAAAAGCGAGAGATAGTGGAGAGCCGTGTGCGGACAGCTGAGCTGTTACTGGAGAGACTGAAGTTGATCGGCAGGATACCAGGGACTTTTATTTCCGCTTCTGCAACCGGCTATTACGGCCCGGGTGTGAATGAGCGGATCTTTACCGAGGAGGATGTTTTGTCGGAGAGCGATTTCCTGAGTACTACCTGCAGAAAGTGGGAGGATGCTGCATTCAGCTTTAATGAACTCCCCGGCATCCGTACGGTTATCCTGCGTACCGGTTTCATTCTCTCCCGTGACAGCGAAGCATTTAAGAAGATGGTGTTGCCCATGCGGTTGGGAGTGGGGTCACCCCTCGGCAGCGGGAGGCAGTATCTCAGCTGGATTCATCTGGATGATATCTGCCGGCTTTATATCAGCGCCATAGAAGATTCCACCTTACAGGGTGTTTACAACACGGTAGCACCTGAATATATCACCAATGCCGGATTTATGCGTACCCTGGCAAAGGTGATGAAGAAGCCCTTCTTCTTCCCTGCCGTTCCTGCGTTTGTGCTGCGGCTCGTGATGGGTGAAGCGGCTGACATGGTTTTAAGCGGCAGCAGGATCTCCTCACAGAAGATCCGGGATGCCGGCTATCGCTTTCAGTATGACACTGCTGAAAAGGCGATCACTGCTTCACTGAGAGCTGAAGGAAATCAGGAGAGAGGTAAAGCAAAGATGTAGATCGCTGAAGAAAAAATAGTATTGAATCATTCATTAAGTCCTCTTTTCAACATGCACAAGGAGAAAACCCTGCGACAGGTTTACCGTCACCCTTCACTGACGGAAGAGAACCTCGAAACCATCAGCAAGGCACACAAAGAAGTGAGATTCAAAAAAGGTGATTTTTTTCTGAACAAGGGAGAGATGTCCGGCAGTTATCTCATCATGGAGAGCGGGTTGATGCGATCGTTCGTCTATAGTTACGACGGGGATGATATCACAACCAACTTCTTCTCGAACCATGAGGTGGTGATTGAGGTGTTGTCACTTTTTAACCGCACCCGCACCGAAGAATATATACAGGCATTGACCGATTGCACCTGCTGGCAGATTGATCTCGACCGGTTTGAGCAGCTCTTCCACTCCATACAGGGTATGAGTGAATGGGGGCGTGCATGGATGTCGGAGCAGCTTTTTGTGTCCAAAATACGATCGGTGGAGATGATCACCGATAACGCTACTAACCGCTATCTCAAGCTGATTAGGGAGAAGCCGCAGGTGATCCGCCAGGCACCCCTGAAACAGATTGCCTCTTACCTGGGCATTACCGACACATCCCTGAGCCGGATCCGTAAAGAACTATCGAAAGGAAGCTTCCTGGCTTCCAAATAGTTTTCTTGTCACAGGACAACTTTTTACCCATTACTTCAAACAAAACCTGTTTTCTTGTCATAGGATAAGTGTATATTTGATCCGGTACCCTATATTTGCAGTATAGAATCATTCTAAATAGATTGAATTGTATGAATGAATTTCAATAGAAAAAGATATGAATAACGCAATTTACCCCTGTGTATGGTGCAACAACAACTCTGCAGAACTGGCGGAATTCTATGTTTCTGTTTTTCCGGATACAAAGATAATTGATGAGAACCCGTTTGTGGTGCGATTGGCGATGTCCGGACAAAGATTGATGTTATTGAACGGGAGTGACCTGTTTCGCCCCAATCCTTCTATTTCGTTGATGTACCTGACATCTCTGGAAAGTGAAGTGGAGCAGATTTATGCGAAGTTGATTGAAACAGGCACGGCACTGATGCCTTTGGACAAGTATCCTTTCAGTCCCATGTATGGCTGGGTGGAAGATCAGTTCGGCGTCTCCTGGCAACTTTATACCGGCAAGGAAGAGGATATCATTCAAAAGATTGTACCCACACTGATGTTTGTGAATCATAACAACGGCAAAGCAGCAGAGGCGGTTGACTTTTACACCTCTCTGTTCCCCGATGCTGAATCTCGGGGTCTGCTCAGATACAGCGGTGAGGAGGGTGAAACAACAGGAAACATTCAACATGGTGAGTTCCTGATCAACCACTATCTGCTGATGATCATGGATAGCTCCTGGCCGCATGCGTTTAATTTCACTGAGGGCGTCTCGCTGGTGGTGGAATGCGATAGTCAGCAGGAGATAGATAGCTACTGGTCCGGTCTGATATCCGGTGGTGGTGAGGAGAGCATGTGCGGTTGGCTGAAAGACAGATATGGTGTAAGGTGGCAAATAGTACCCTCAACAATTGACAAGTTGATCGCTAGATCTCCCGGAGTGATGGAGGAGATGATGAAAATGAGGAAGCTGGATATCCGCAGACTGCAACAGGCAGCGGAGCAAGATTAAACTATTTCAATATAGAAAATGATAAGGCAGGGTGGGTGACATCCTGCAGGAGTTAATAATTGTCTTATTTATGAAAGATGATTCTGTTTTATTCTTTACTCACATTTAAACATTTAGAAATCATGGCAAAATTAAATCCGTACCTCAATTTTGATGGTACATGTGAAGCAGCATTCAATTTTTATAAATCTGTCTTTGGTGGTGAATTCAAAGGCGGCATCATGAAGTTGAAAGATCTGGAGGAGAAAAATCTAGAAGGGATGGTGATCGCCGAAGAGGATCGTGAAAAGGTGATGCATGTCTGCCTGCCTATAGGTGATGAACTGCTGATGGGATCGGACGTGACTTGCGATCAGCGTGGCCTGTTCAAGACGGGTAACAGTAACTATATCAGCGTTACTCCCCACAGTCGTGAAGAGGCAGACCGTCTTTTTAACGAGTTGTCGGCCGGGGGCGTGGTGGAAATGCCGATGGCGGATATGTTCTGGGGCGACTATTTCGGCAGCTTCAAGGACAAATATGATATCTACTGGATGATCAATTTCAACACTGAATACGTGTAGACCCCGGATCTCCATCGCATAGATCACTTTGATCATATGCGAACGGGAACGAGCGCATACAATCAAAAAAGACCCTTCCTTCGCGGTGTTGTGACCCCCCAAAAGTTGGAAAAGATTATAAATTTAACTTTCGCATGTTCATGCTAAGATGTATATAGCTAAAGATGAGGTATATAAATGTTTTGTGGGGATCCATTGACCTCGGTGAACGTAAAAAGAGCAGTTGTTTGCAGCGAAGCAAGTTCTGCTCTTTTAGTGACCGAGGGCACAAATGGGTCACAAAACTTTATCAAGTCGAGAATTTAGCTGTATACACAGCATGCGAAATTTGAATTTATAAGTAACTGTTTTTATGCTTTCGGATCGAAGAAAGGATACTCCTTCACTGCCAGAAATTCGTTGTCGAGAAGTGTTTTCTCTTTCCGTGAAAGTGGCTTACCCACGATCTCCTCAATATGATCCACACAAAAGGCAAAGTTACGGAAATCACCCGGAGGTACAATCACATCGGCACCTGTTCTGAAGGTATACTTCAATGCGGCAATCCCCATCTCAGGTTCGCTCACATCAATGGGTTTGACCCACGATTTTGGATAGCTCCTGCGCTCCTCATCGTTCAGCCATCGACGGTGTACCAGTCCTTTCAGGGCAATCACTCCCATACCGCGGTGTTTCGCCTCGTCAGCTACACCTGATCCCCATCCTGCCAGCATATCCATCTGCCAGTTGATCGGAAACATCACTGTATCGAAATCATACATCGACATGGCACGCAATGCCTGCACCTGTGAGTGAGCTGAGAAGCCCACCTTGCGGATACGTCCCCGTTGTTTCTCCTTCTCAATCATCTCCATCACACCGTCGGGTGCAAACGCTTTGTCCACATCGTCGGCGGTGGTGAGGCTGTGCAGCTGGTAGAGGTCGAAGTAGTCGGTATGCAGCAAACGCAGCGACTCTTCAAACTCTTTTTCTGCACCCTCACGCATACGTTCTGTAGTCTTACATGCCAGATAGTTCTCTTTGCGATACGGTTTCAATGAAAGGCCCAGCTTCTCCTGTGCATCACCATAAGAGGGCGCCACATCGAAATAATTGATGCCCCTGTCTAATGCCCAGGCGACATAATTGTTGGAGGCCTCCTGCCCGTCACGCATCGAGACAATACCTCCATACACCACCGGGAACACTTCAAAGCCTGTTTTTCCCAGTTTGCGCCTGATGTTCCTTTTTGCGGTTTTGGCGGATAATTCATTTGATTCATCTCTATCCATTGTTGCTCCTGTTTCTCTTATCGCGGCAGATACTCTACCGGCTGTACCGATGGCAACAGCACCGGCGACACTTCGTTTTATAAATTCGCGTTTATCCATCATTTTTTAATTTGGGATGTGGGAT
>JADKLW010000648.1_pt1 | contig 12662 bp, 13 predicted proteins | sample 8641881 | NCBI WGS metagenome assembly JADKLW01 (sample SAMN16272185, study PRJNA661076) | feces metagenome | isolation source: fecal sample from diarrhoea affected cattle B | host: Bos taurus | place: South Africa: Lokaleng Village, Mahikeng | collected 2019-09 | reverse complement strand
AGGTGGGCGCCGTATGTCTGAGCCCAGGAGCCCAGTCAGGGACAGCTCCCTTAGGATCGTTAAGGCCCCGGGGATATAGGTATCCATCACGCACCGGGCAGCGATCAAGATATAGGCGCTTTAGGTGCGCGTGCAAAGGGCGAGTTACAGAATCCGGTGCCAGCCTAGCCCTGCGGAACCGGTGCCGCGGCATCGATGACATTGGCGACACCGTCCAACGCCCTTGCCGCGTCGCTGAGCTGATTGGCAAACCGGGCCTCGAGCGTATCGATTTCCGCCGCCACTTCCTGTCCGGCCCGGGTCAGGACCAGGACTTCCTCCTCCAGCGCCTTGATGCGGCGCTCGGCCTCGGCCAGTTCGTCCACCACGGCAATGCCGGCCATGACCGTCAACCTGGTGTCGCCGATTTCCCCGACGGCGCCCTTGATCTCCTCGACCTGGCCATTGAACCGCTCGGCGAGTCCGATCAGGTGCTGCTGCTGGCCCTCTTCGCAGGCCATGCGATACTTGCGGCCGTTGATCTCGACATTGACTTCAGGCACCGTTCTGCTCCGCTTTGGCCAATACGGCGCGCACGGTTTCCATCGCCTCGACCAGCCGGCGCGACACGTCATGCGCGCTGTCGTCGAGCCGCTTGGCCCGCGCTGCGGTCTTGTCGAGCTCGGTGGCCAGACGCGCCCGTTCCTGCACCAGCCGCTGGGTATCGACCTCGATGCGATTGTGCTGGCGCAGCCGCGTTTCGAGGTTCTTGACGCTCTGGTCCAGCCGCGCCATCGCCCCCTCGAACCGCACTGTCGCGGCTGTCAGACCATCCTCAAGTTCCGTCTCACTCATAGCGGCTACGGTCCTCGTTACGCGGCGCTTACATTTTCCGCAGGGTGCCCCAGCAAGGCCTGCAATGCAACTGTCGGGCGCGGTGCGTCCACGGCCTTGTCATTGACACGATAGGTGAACCTGTTATGCCTCGAACCCGCCTTGGGGAGGAGGCTTTTGGCGCCTCTTCTCCCCAGATTTCAGCCCTGATGAAAGCGCGAGCCCGATGACGAACACCGCCCAGCAGAACGACTTGGCCAATGCGATCCGTTCCCTTTCCATGGATGCGGTCGAGAAAGCCAACTCCGGCCATCCGGGCCTGCCCATGGGCTGTGCCGACATCGCGACGGTCCTGTTCACCAAGGTGATGAAGTTCGACCCCGCCGACAGCAAATGGGCTGACCGCGACCGTTTCATCCTCTCGGCCGGCCACGGCTCGATGCTGCTCTATTCCTCGCTCCATCTCCTCGGCTACGAGGACATGACGATCGACCAGATCAAGAACTTCCGCCAGCTCGGCTCCAAGACCGCCGGCCACCCCGAATATCACTTTGCCCAGGGCATCGAGACCACGACCGGCCCGCTCGGCCAGGGCCTGGGCAATTCGGTCGGCTTTGCCGTCGCCGAAGCCAAGCTCGCGGCAGAATTCGGTTCCGATCTCGTCGATCACCATACCTGGGTTCTGGCGGGTGACGGCTGCCTGATGGAAGGCATCTCACAGGAAGCCATCTCGCTTGCCGGCCACCTCAGGCTCAACAAGCTCACGGTGATCTGGGACAACAATTCGATCACCATCGACGGCGCCGTTTCGAACGCGGACTCGACCGACCAGATCGCCCGCTTCAAGGCCTGCGGCTGGAACACGATCGAGATCGATGGCCACGACCAGGACGCCATCGAGAAGGCCCTGCTCGCTGCCAGGCAGTCCGACAAACCCACGCTCGTCGCCGCCAAGACTACCATCGGCTACGGCGCCCCCAAGAAGGCCGGCACCGAAAAGGTGCATGGCTCGCCGCTGGGCAGCGAGGAACTCGCCGGCGCCAAGGCAGCATTGGGCATCGACTACCCGGCCTTCGAAATCCCGGCCCATGTGCTGGAAGCCTGGCGCGCCGCCGGCAAGCGCAGCCAGAATGTGCGCGGCGAATGGCAGTCCCGGCTGGCAGCGTCGCCGCAGCGCGCCGAATTCGAACGCCGCATGAAGGGCGACCTGCCCGACGGCTTCAAGGCCGCCATGGACGCCTACAAGAAGAAGCTGGCCGAGGACAAACCCAAGGTTGCTACCCGCAAGTCCAGCCAGATGGCACTCGAGATCATCAACAAGGCCGTTCCCGAGACGCTGGGCGGCTCTGCCGACCTCACCGGCTCCAATCTCACCAACACGCCCGAGACCCTGCCATTCCAGGCCGGCAGCCGCACGGGCCGCTACATGATGTACGGCATCCGCGAGCATGAAATGGCCTCGGCCATGAACGGGGTGGCGCTGCATGGCGGCCTCATCCCCTATGGCGGCACCTTCATGGTGTTCACCGACTATGCGCGCCCGGCCATTCGCCTCTCTGCCCTGATGGAGCAGCGCGTCATCTATGTGATGACCCATGACTCGATCGGGCTCGGCGAAGACGGCCCGACCCACCAGCCGGTGGAACACCTGGCCGCCCTGCGCGCCATTCCCAACCTGCTGGTCTTCCGTCCGGCCGATGCCATGGAAACGGCCGAATGCTGGGAACTGGCGATGGAGAGCACGACGGCGCCCTCGATCCTGGCCCTCAGCCGCCAGAACCTGCCAGCCCTGCGCACCGAATACCAGGCGGAAAACCGCTCGGCCAAGGGCGCCTATGTCATTGCCGGCGACCAGGACGCCCAGGCTGTGATCTTCGCCACCGGCTCCGAAGTCACCATTGCCGTTGCCGCCCTGCCCCTGCTCAAGGACAAGGGCATTTCCGCCAAGGTCGTTTCGGTTCCGTCGATGGAACTGCTGGCCCGGCAGGGCGATGCCTACAGATCCGAGTTGATCGGCAATGCCAAGGCACGCGTTGCCATCGAGGCCGGCATCGAAATGGGCTGGAGCAAGCTTCTCGGCGACAAGGGGCGCTTCGTCGGCATGAACTCCTTCGGCGCCTCCGGTCCGATCGACGACCTCTACAAGCACTTCGGCATTACCGCCGAGGCTGTTGTTGAAGCCGTCACCGCACAGTTGTAAGAGGGCGCTGCCCTCCCCTTCCCAACTCCCTCCCTAGGAGCGTCTAACATGGCAATTCGCGTCGCCATCAACGGTTTTGGCCGCATCGGCCGCAACATCCTGCGCGCCATCATCGAGTCTGGCCGCACCGATCTCGAAGTCGTGGCCGTCAACGATCTTGGCCCGGTCGAGACCAATGCGCACCTGCTGCGCTATGACAGCGTCCATGGCCGCTTTCCCCATGAAGTGGTGGTCGAGGGCGATGTGATCCGCACGGCGGGTCAGACCATCAAGGTCACGGCCGTCCGCAACCCGGCCGAGCTGCCGCATGGTGCGATGAACGTCGATATCGTGCTCGAATGCACCGGCATCTTCACGTCCAAGGAGAAGGCCTCGGCCCACCTCACCGCCGGCGCAAAGAAGGTGATCGTATCGGCTCCCGCCGAAGGCGCAGACAAGACCATTGTCTATGGCATCAACCACGCTGTCCTGGGCAAGGATGACATCGTCATCTCCAACGGCTCGTGCACCACCAATTGCCTTGCCCCCATGGCGCTGATCATGAACGAGCTGGTTGGCATCCAGAAGGGTATGATGACCACCATCCACTCCTATACGGGTGACCAGCCGACGCTCGACACCATGCACAAGGATCTCTATCGCGGTCGCGCCGCGGCGCTGAGCCAGATCCCGACTTCAACCGGCGCCGCCAAGGCGATCGGCCTCGTGCTGCCTGAGCTCAAGGGCAAGCTCGACGGCGTCTCGATACGTGTGCCGACTCCCAATGTCTCGCTGGTCGACCTGAAGTTCCTGGCCGGCCGCGCCACCACTGCCCAGGAAGTCAACGATGCGCTGATCGCCGCTTCCAATGGCAAGCTCAAGGGCGTGATGACCTTCACCAATGAGCCGCTGGTATCGAGCGACCTCAACCACGATCCCCATTCCTGCACGATCCTGCTCGACCAGACCAAGGTCATGGACGGCAATTTCGTGAACATCATGGGCTGGTACGACAACGAATGGGGCTTTTCCAACCGCATGGCCGACACGGCCGTTGCGCTGGGCAAGACGCTCTGATCTTTGCCGATCGCTGTGTTTGGCAGGGGCGCTCCAGCAATGGGGCGCCCCTTCGTCTTGCCAAGATCGATGAACCCGCCATAGTGGGCTCACGTGTTTCCGGTGCCCCATGACCCTTGATCGATCCATCCGCTGGCGCGGCCTCGATCCCGCTACCATCGAGCATTGCCATGTCATCTCCACGGCGCGCGATACCCGCATTCGCGGCACGATCATTACGCCTCTCTATGGCCTTTTCTATCGGATCAAGCTCGACGACAGCGAGCATCTGCGCACGGTCCGGCTCGAACGCACGGACGGTGCCGTGCTCGAACTCTTCTCGGACGGCGCCGGCAACTGGTCTGATGAGCGCGCCGAGCCCCTCTCGGCGCTCACGGGCTGCATCGACGTCGATATCTGGCCAACCCCACTTACCAATTCCCTGCCCTTGTGGCGCTGCGCATGGGTCGATGGCGCGCCACAGCGCTTTGCCATGGCCTGGATCGACGCCGACCAGATGACCGTCAAGCGCAGCGAACAGGTTTATACCCGGCTCGACCTCACCCATTTCCGCTTCCAGTCAGCTGAGTTTGAACGGGTGCTGGAAGTGGACGCCGATCATCTGGTGGTCAGCTATCCCGGCCTGTTCGAGCGCGCCTGACACCAGGGTCTCACGGCGGCGCGAAGTCATGTCTGCGCCTCCAGATTTTTCACCGCTCCGCTTCCCCCCTTCGCCCGGCTCTGCTACGCCACAGGCGGAATTCAGCCTGGGAGACATCCGTATGTCCGCGACCTTCAAGACCCTCGACGAGCTCGACCTCAAGAACAAGCGCGTCCTGCTCCGGGCTGACCTCAACGTGCCTGTCGCCGATGGCAAGGTGACCGATGCCACCCGCATCGAGCGGCTGGTGCCCACGATCCGCGAAATCGTCAAGCATGATGGCAAGGCGATCCTGCTGAGCCATTTCGGTCGCCCCAAGGGCAAGGTCGATCCCCAGTTCTCGCTGGAACAGGTCTGCGAAGCCGTCGCCAACGAGACCGGCCATCCGGTGGGCTTTGTCGCCACCGACTGGACCGACATTGCCGCAGCGCAGAAGGCCATCGATTCCGCACCGGCCGGCTCGGTGCTGATCCTCGAAAACACCCGCTTCCACCCCGGTGAGGAAGCCAACGATCCCGAACTGGCCCAGCGCATGGCCAGCCTGGGTGATGTCTATGTGAACGATGCCTTCTCGGCCGCGCACCGCGCCCATGCCTCGACCGAAGCCCTCGCCAAGCTCCTGCCCGCCGCTGCGGGTCTGGCCATGCAGGCCGAGCTCGAGGCGCTCGAAGCCGGTCTCGGCAAGCCGAAAAAGCCGGTGGTCGCCATTGTTGGTGGGGCCAAGGTCTCCTCCAAGATCGACCTGCTGGAAAATCTGGTCACCAAGGTCGACGGTCTCGTCATCGGCGGCGGCATGGCCAATACGTTCCTGCATGCCCAAGGCTATGCCGTGGGCAAGTCACTGGCCGAAAAGGACCTCGCCGAAACCGCCCTGCGCATCATGGACAAGGCAATCGACAGCGGTTGCGCCATCATCCTGCCCATCGACGCAGTCGTGGCCTGGCACTTCAAGGCCGACACCCCCACCCGCCTCTATGGCGTCGACGCCATCGACAACGACGGCATGATCCTCGATATCGGCCCCTCCTCGATCGAGCGGATCCAGGGCGCCATCGATGATGCCCATACTGTGGTGTGGAACGGGCCGATGGGCGCCTTCGAGATGAACCCGTTCGACGCTGGCACGGTGGCCATTGCCAAGCATGTGGCCAAGCGCACCCATGATGGCAAGCTGGTCTCGGTGGCCGGTGGCGGCGACACCGTCTCCGCCCTCGCCCATGCCGGCGTCAAGGACGCCTTAACCTATGTCTCCACCGCCGGCGGCGCCTTCCTCGAATGGATGGAAGGCAAGCCACTGCCGGGCGTCGAGGCACTCAAGAAGTAGCTCGAAGGTTCCATCCCTCTTTCGTCGCATAAACGCAGGTCTAATCGCTTCGGCGCAAACGAAAGTCTAATCTCGAGCATCACAATTGCCGAGGTTTGACCATGACGAAGTCGTTGAATGCCATCGCCCAGAAGCTGATGGAGCCGGGCAAAGGCATCCTCGCGGCCGATGAATCGGAAGGCACGATTGCCAAGCGATTTGCCAAGATAAGCCTGCCCAACACGCTCGATCTGCGCCGCGATTATCGCGAGATGCTGTTCCGCTCCACCGAGGCGATGAGCAAGTACATTTCCGGCGTCATTCTGACGGAGGAAACGCTCAAGCAGGAAGCCGCCGATGGCACCCCATTCCGCGCCATCCTGGCCGATGCCGATTGCATTCCCGGCATCAAGGTCGACCGCGGCGCCTTTCCCATGCCGGGCGAAACCGGCGAGAAGATCACCGAAGGCCTGGACGGTCTGCGCCAGCGTCTCGAACACTATGCCTCGCTCGGCGCCGGCTTTGCCAAGTGGCGCGCCGTCATCACCATCAATGACGTGGCGCCAACCCGCAACAATATCCGCGCCAATGCCCACGCCCTGGCGCGCTATGCCATCCTCTGCCAGGAAGCCGGCATCGTGCCTGTCGTCGAGCCCGAAGTCGTCGGCGATGGCGATCCGGGCAACCATTCGCTGGAGCGCTGCGCCCAGGTCACCGGCGATGTGCTGGAAAATACCTTCAAGGAGTTGCGCCTGGCCGGCGTCGAACTCTCCGGCATGCTGCTCAAGCCCAATATGGTCCTGCCCGGCATCAATTCGCGCGATCGCCCCACTGTCGAGGAGGTCGCCCGCCGTACGGTGGAAGTGCTGCGCGAACACGTGCCGGCCGCTGTGCCCGGCATCGCCTTCCTCTCCGGCGGCCAGACCGACGAGGAGGCCACCGCCCATCTGTCGGCCATGAACCAGATCCCCAACAAGCCCTGGCCACTCACCTTCTCCTATGGCCGTGCCCTGCAGAATGTTGCCCTGCGCACCTGGGCCGGTCGCCGAGAGAATTTCCCGCAGGCCCAGGCTGCTTTCACCCATCGTGCGCATATGAATTCTCTGGCCGCCCTGGGCACCTGGACTGGGGAACTCGACCGCGCCGCCTAGAGTTTACCTGACGTCCCAACGTCACACTGCATGCGCGCCCGCTCACCGCCGGCGCGCATTTTCTTTGCGCGCACACAGGGCTTGGCCTATTGGAAGGCCTCCTCTTTGTCGCCAAAATGGCCAGACATAGAGACGTCTTGCGTCGAGTACCCGGAAGCCATGGCCCCCCAGCTTTATCTGATAACCCCTGCCAATGCCGATCCGGAGACCTTTCCGGCCACGCTCATGGCAGTGCTCACTGCTGCCCCTTTCGCGGCCCTGCTGGTCAGCCGCGGCGCGCTTGATGCTGCCACCTATGCCCGGCTCGCTGCAGCCCTGGTCAATGTCGGCCAGGGTGCCGGCTGCGCCGTGCTGCTCGAAGACGATGTGGCGCTGGTCAAGAAGGTCGGCGCCGACGGCGTCCACGTCACCACCGGTGCTGAAGACCTTGCCGACGCCATACTGGCGCTCAAGCCTTCCATGATCGTGGGCGCCGGCAATATCCATTCGCGCCACGATGCCATGACGGCAGGCGAAATGGACATCGACTACGTATTCTTCGGCCCCCTCCACGGCGCCTCCAGCGGTCAGGACGCCGACCTTGCCCAGTGGTGGGCCGAGACATTCGAAGTGCCCGGCGTGCTGAGCCTGCCCGATGCCGCACCCGGTGCCATGGACGCCCGCGGCTCTGAATTTGTCGCTTTGTCGCAGAGCCTGTGGTCTGCACCGTCCCCGGCAACTGCCATGCGCGAGCTTGCTGCTGACATGGGAGCATCGGCATGATGCGACGTCTGCTGCTCGTCGCGCTGCTGGTGCTGAGCCCGCTTGCCGTTCAGGCCCAGGAGGCAGGCGAAAGCCCGGCCGAAGCCATTTCCGACGAGATTTTTGGGCCGCGTGTTCCCACCGATTATGCCTTCGGCGCATTCCAGCGCGGCTATTTTCTGACGGCCCTTGAACTGGCCTTGCCTCGCGCCGAGCAAGGCGACGCTGCAGCCCAGACGCTGATCGCCGAACTCTATGCCAAGGGTCTGGGCGTCGCGCAGAACGATCAGCGTGCCGCTGGCTGGTATCAACTCGCCGCCAATGCGGGCGATCCACTCGCCACTTTCGAGCTGGCGCTCTACTACCAGGACGGCATCGGCGTACCCAAGAACCGCGCCCGCGCGGCTGATCTGTTCAGGAAGGCGGCCGACGCCGGCTATCTCCCGGCCAAATACAACCTGGCGCTGCTCCATGTTGAAGGCGTCTATGCCTCACCCAGCCTGGCCACTGCCGCCGCGCTGATGAAGGAGGCGGCCGACGCCGAGCTGGCCGAGGCGCAATACGATTATGGCAGCATGCTGATCGAAGGCGCGGGGATCGCGCCCGATCCGGTCGAGGGTGCGCGCTATATCGGCCTCGCGGCCGAGCAGAACCTCATCGCTGCCCAGATCGACTATGCCACCCTGCTCTATCTGGGCCAGGGCGTAGACCAGAATGTCGAAGAGGCGGCGCGCTGGTATGGCATCGCTGCCGAGGCAGGCAATGCCGTGGCACAGAACCGCTACGCCAAGCTCCTGGCCGCCGGGGAAGGCGTGGCTCTCAACCTCGAAGACGCGGCCATGTGGCGCGCGCTGTCGCGGCGGCAGGGTCTCTCCGATCCCTCGCTGGACCGCCTGCTGGTCTCTATTCCGGCCGAGGATCTGGCACGGGCAGAGGAGCGCGCCCGCTTCTGGCCGTCCACGCCGCCCCAGATGGCGAACGTCCCCGACACTCCAGAGGTCGATTTGTCGGCCGGCGAAGCCTCTTCCCTACCGGCACCGACCGACGCCGAGCAGTCCCCCGCCACTGGCGCGGCACCGCAAGACCCTTGAACCCGTGGGCATTCTGAGGCAATAAGCCCCCCACGCCCGTAAGCTCCATCACCCTTCGGCCAGCCGCATCCGGCGCGCGTGGCCCGATCTGACAATCGCGCACCCAAGAGCACCACCCGCATGGCCAAGATCAACGGCAACGAAATCCGCCCCGGCAATGTCGTCAACCACCAGGAGCGCCTGTGGGTCGCTGTCAAAGTCGATCACGTCAAGCCAGGCAAGGGCGGCGCCTATGCCCAGGTCGAGCTCAAGGCAATTCTGGGCGGCACCAAGCTCAACGAGCGCTTCCGTTCGGCCGAGACGGTGGAAACCGTCGAACTCGAATTCCGCGACTTCACCTATCTCTATGAGCAGGGCGACAGCCTAGTTTTCATGGATCAGGACAGCTACGAGCAGGTCGAGCTGGCCAAGGACTTTGTCGGCGAACGCGCGGCATTTCTGCAGGATGGCATGAAGATCACCCTCGAAATGCACGAGGATACGCCGCTCGGCATCCGCTTCCCGCCCAATGTCGTGCTCGAAGTAACGGAAGTCGATCCGGTGCAGAAGGGCCAGAGCGTTTCGAGCCAGTTCAAGCCGGCAATTCTCGCCAACGGCCTTCGGGTCATGGTGCCGCCCTTCATCGCCGTTGGCGAACGCATTGTCGTCGACACGTCCGAAGCCACCTATATGCGCAGGGCCGACTGACCATGGCACGTTCCGCAATCCTCAATGTCATGGTCAATGCCGCCATCAAGGCCGGCAAGTCGCTGACCAAGGACTTCAATGAAGTCGAGAACCTGCAGGTCTCGCGCAAGGGTCCTGCCGACTTCGTCTCCAAGGCGGACCTGCGCGCCGAACAGATCGTTTATGACGAACTGCTCAAGGCCCGTCCCACCTATGCCTTCCTGATGGAAGAGGGTGGCGAGGTCGCCGGCACCGACGGCCAGCACCGCTGGCTGATCGACCCGCTCGACGGCACCACCAACTTCCTGCACTCCATCCCGCTCTTTGCCTGCGCCATCGCGCTCGAACGCGCCAACGAGATCGTCGCCTCGGTAATCTACAATCCCGTGCTCGACGAACTCTATACCGCTGAAAAGGGCGGCGGCACCTGGCTCAACGACCGCAAGCGCCTGCGCGTCGCCGGCCGCCGGTCGCTGGCCGACGCGGTGGTCTGCACCGGCATCAAGACGCAGGGCACCGCCAACGACGCGCATCAGTTGCGCCAGCTGGCCCATATCAATCCCGCCGTCGCCGGCATTCGCCGCTCCGGCTCGATCTCGATGGACATGGCCTGGCTCGCCGCCGGCCGCTATGACGCCATCTGGGAAGCCGGCCTCGCCCCCTGGGACGTCGCACCGGGCCTGTTGATGGTCAAGGAAGCCGGTGGCTTCGTCACCGATTTTGCCGGCAGCCCCGGCTCGATCTGGAATGGTCAGGTCGTCGCCGGCAACGAGACCCTGCAGGCAGCTCTGCTCAAGCAGCTCCGGCCGATCCAGTAAACTGGCTGCGTCAAGCGGGAGCCACAAGGGCGGGCAAACGCGCACGCCTGTGGCTTGCCGGAATTAACCTTTCTCATTGCCCCTTCCGCCCGTGCTGACTAGTCTGCCCCCTTGTGATTTGCGCGTAAGGGGCAAGGTTCAGGCAGAATGACGCAAGGCTACGATCCCTACCACCTCGCCAGTCCCACCGTTTATCTCGTCAAGATCGTGATCTTCCTGGTGCTGGTGGCGCTGGTCGCGGCCATCCTGTTCACCAACATCGTCACCTTCTTCTGGGCCAACCCCTTCATCAACTCGATGATCTTCCTGGCCCTTTTCGTCGGCATCTTCCTCAGCTTCCGCCAGGTCGTCCGCCTCTTCCCCGAGGTGAAATGGGTGAACTCGCTGCAGGACGGCACGACGACCAATGTGCGCCCGCCCATCCTCTTGGCACCCGTTGCCGGCATCCTGCGCGAACGGATCGGGGAGGCGGTGATCACGCCCTCCTCCATGCGCTCCATCCTCGATTCGGTCGGCAACCGGCTCGACGAAGCCAAGGATACCTCGCGCTACCTCACTGGCCTGCTGGTTTTTCTGGGCCTGATGGGCACGTTCTACGGTCTGCTCGAGACGGTGAGTTCAGTCGCCGGCGTCATCAATGCCCTCGACGTCACCGCCGCCGACACGACGGCGCTCTTTGCCAATCTCAAGGACGGGCTCAGCGCACCGCTGGCGGGCATGGGCACGGCATTTTCCTCGTCGCTGTTCGGTCTGGCCGGGTCGCTGATCCTGGGCTTTCTCGACCTGCAGACCAGTCAGGCGCAGAATGCTTTCTACACCGACCTCGAAGACTGGATGACCTCGATGACCGAGCTCGACCATCCCGTCACCGCCATGCAGGTCAATGCCGGCGGGCCCGACATGCAGGCCATGTTCGACAAGCTCGGCGACAGCATGCAGAACCAGAATTCGAGCCAGAACGCCATTCGCGCCATGGCCGAACTGGCGCGCGGTATCGATGGGCTGGTCAAGCACATCCGCACCGAGCAGGACGACCTGCGCAAATATATCAACGAGCAGGGTGAGACCAACCAGAAGCTGCGTGAGCTGATCGAGGCCGTACTGTCGCAGGCCGACACCGAACGGCGGAACTGACCCATGCCGGGAGCCCGTTCCCGCCGGCGCGTCGAGGCCAATTACTGGCCCGGCTTCGTCGACGCCCTGTCGAGCCTGCTGCTCGTCATCATCTTCATGCTGTCCCTGTTCATGCTGACCCAGTTCTTCCTGGGTCAGGAACTGCAGGGACGCGACACCGCGCTCTCCCGCCTCAATAGCCAGATCGCCGAGCTGACGGAATTGCTGCAGCTCGAGCGCGCCAATTCGGACGATCTCAGCACCCAGATCGCGACGCTGACTGCCACTCTGAGCAGCGCGCAGGCGGACAATGCCAGCCTTTCGAGCCAGCTTGCCGGGGTCGGGGCAGGCCTGGGCGACAAGGACAGCACCATTGCCGGCCTGGAGGACGACCTGCTGGCGGCACAGGAGCTTTCCGATGAAGCAAATGCCCAGGTGGCACTGCTCAACCAGCAACTGGCCGCCCTGCGTACCCAGATCGGGGCGCTGGAAGCGGCGCTGGAGGCCTCCGAAGCGCGCGATACGGAATCGCGCACCCAGATCGCCGATCTTGGGCGCCGCCTCAACCTGGCGCTGGCCCAGCGCGTGCAGGACCTGACGCGCTATCGCTCCGACTTCTTCGGCCGCCTGCGTCAGATCCTGGAGGGTCGCGCCGATGTGCGGGTGGTGGGTGACCGTTTCGTCTTCCAGTCCGAAGTGCTATTTGCTCCGGGCCAGGCTGATATTTCCACCGAAGGTACGCCTGACCTCGACGCGCTGGCCGAGGCCATCCTGCAGCTGGAGGACGAGATCCCGCCCGATATCAACTGGGTGCTGCGCATTGACGGCCATACCGATATCCGGCCCATCTCCAACGCGCGCTTCCCCTCCAACTGGGAGCTTTCGGCCGCCCGCGCCATTTCGGTGGCGCAGTATCTGGTATCGCAGGGCGTCTCCCCGAACCGGCTGGTCGCTGCCGGGTTCGGCGAATTTACCCCACTTGATCCGGCGGAAACCGAAGAAGCCTTCCGCCGTAACCGCAGGATCGAGTTCAAGCTGACCGAAGGGTAATCTCGGGAGTCAGTGGCTAG
>JADKLW010000647.1_pt1 | contig 12683 bp, 8 predicted proteins | sample 8641881 | NCBI WGS metagenome assembly JADKLW01 (sample SAMN16272185, study PRJNA661076) | feces metagenome | isolation source: fecal sample from diarrhoea affected cattle B | host: Bos taurus | place: South Africa: Lokaleng Village, Mahikeng | collected 2019-09 | reverse complement strand
AGCTGCACCTGATGCAGGCGCACGGTTCCGCCACGGAGCCCGAAAACCTCGGCATTGTTCAGCACGGTGATCGCGTCGGTCCGGGCGATGGCACCGGCCAGGCGCGCAATCTCGTCCTCGGGCCTGTCTTCCCCCTCCTGCCGACCGAACAGCAGCGAGGCGCCGCCCAGTTGCGGCGTAGCCTCGACCAGCAGGACGCGCAGTCCGCTTCGTGCGCCTGCCAGCGCCGCCGACATGCCGGCGACGCCTCCTCCCACTACGATCAGGTCGGCCTGCGGCCCCGGCTCCCCGACCATGCCCAACCACGGCTGGGCCAGCGCATTGGACCGGTCGAGGTCGAGCCCCAGCGTATCTGCACCGCGCCGCAGCAGGCGCGCCAATGCACTGCGCTTCTGCCGGCGGGCGATGGTGACGTAGTCGGCGCCGTCGGTGGCGGGCGTCCGCTCCATGGGCAGGGCCTGCTGCGGATCATGCGCCAGCACAGCCGGGGCGATGGCGGGCGCATGGCGCAGCGACAGCGCCAGCGGCCTGCCGCCACGGGTGCCGGCGGTGGTGATCCCTGCGGCAAGCGCTGCGCTCAGCACAGTATCGCCGGCAAAGCCCTCGATGAGCCGGCCATCAAGGCGGAACTGCAGTGGGCGGCTGCGGTCGATGGCACGACCCTCAAGGGGATGCGGCTTGTGGGTAGGGAGGCGGTGGCGATTGGCAGTCATCGCATGCCTCCGGCCTCGGCAACGATCGAGCCGTCAGGCTCGCGCGTGACGAGGCGGGCCGCCAGCCACGCCTCTTCTGACTGCCGCGCCTCTCCCACAAGCCAGCGGGCAATGGCCGGGGCGAGGAAGAGGCCTTTCGGACCGAAGCCCGCCAGAATATCGGGGCCGGTGCCACCGACCCGGCCCACCGCAGGGGCGCCGTCCAGGGTGCCGAGGCCCTGATAGTCGCACTGTCCGGCCTGGCGGAAATCGCGGTCATCACCCAGCAACACGCTCAGCCGGCCCGCAAGTCCGTCCACGCTGCCCGGACCGAGCGCCGTCACGCCGCGATCCTGCCGCTGCACGAGGGTTATCCCGTCATCGATCTGGCACATCACCGGCGCCACGATGGGACGCGTCGGCTCGGTGAAAATGGTGGTGCTGGTGCGCTGCGCCAGTAGCGCCGGCCACTGCTCGGTGGCGAGGTGTAGGAGGATTGCTTCGTCATCGGCCAGGATCGTCTGGCCGATCTCGATGCGAGCCTCGCCTGCCACCAGTTCGGCACTGCCATCGGCGCGCAGGCTCAAGGTCTCCTTATGGCCCAGCAGGTGCACATCCGCTCGGTCCAGCCAGAGGTCCAGCGCCGGTTCCAGTGTTGAGCGGTGCAGCAGCACGGCGTCGCGCAGCAGTAGTCCATGGCGTCCCGTGCCGATGGCGCTTTCCGGCACCAGTTCCACGCCATGCCCGAAGCCCAGCGCCATGTGCCGGACATGAGCCAATGCCTCCTTGCCGGGCGCCTCGTCGGCAAAGAGGATCGGATCGACGCGCGTCCAGGCCTGCCGCCCGGCAATGCGCGTGATGAGCTTGCGAGTCTCGGGCAGGCTGGCCTGCAGCAATGCCCAGGTCTCGGGGCGGGTGAGTGGGCCGACCGACAGGTCGATGGCGCGCGGCAGGCGATAGCCGGCCTGGCCCTGGCCGGCAAAGACCACGCGCTTTCCATGCCGCGTCGCCAGCAATCCTGCCAGTATTCGGGCGAGGGGTGTCGAGCCGATAATGGCGAAATCGAATGGCGCCTCGGTCATGCCCCGTTGCTTGCCTGTGGCAATGCGTCCGACTCAAGGATGCGTGTTTCGGTGGTTTTTCGCCGCATTGGGTCTATAGATGGCGCATTCTTGCCGCGTGCCGGCGTCAAGCGTCCAGGGCCCATGCTTTTCTGGTTCATTGCCACTGCCATTACCGCCATAGCCTGCGTTGCACTTTTCTACGCAGCGGGTCGGCGCGCGGTCAACGCAGGCCCGGCCGAATTGGACGATGCCAACAGCCATTTTCGCCTCGTGCTTGCCGGGATCGATGCGGATGTCGCCAGCGGCAAGCTTGGCGACGCCGACGCGGCGGCCGCCAAGGGCGAACTTGCGCGTGAAATCCTGCGTCTCAAGGCCGAAACTGGGCAGGCGTCGATCGGCTCGCTCAATCTCTCCAATGCCGCGCTGCTGGCCGGGCTCGGCGGGATCGCCATAATCGCCCTGGGCCTTTATGGCTGGCTCGGCAGCCCCGACCTGCCAGCCCAGCCCCTGGCCAGCCGGACCGACGTCGCTGCACAGGCGATCGACCTCGACGCGGCCATCGAACGGATCGAAGCGCAGTTGACCGCCAACCCGGACGACCTGCGCGGCTGGACCGTCATCGCGCCGGCCTATCTCCAGCTGGGTCGTTTTGCCGATGCGGCGCGGGCCTATCGTCGAATCATGGAACTGGGCGAGACCACGCCGGACCTGCAGACCAGCCTGGCCGAGGCGCTGATGCTCGACGCCGGTAGCGCCGGCTCGGCGGAAGCCCTGCAATTGCTGCGCGCGGCGGCTGAGGCCGATCCCGGCCATGTGCTGTCGAGACTGTATATCGCCGCCGAACTGATGCGGGAAGGCGACTTTGCCGAAGCCGCCGAGGCCTGGCAGGCGGCGCTGGACTTGTCGCAGGGCGAAGAACCCTGGCTGCCCGCTGCCCGGCAGGGGCTCGCAGCAGCGCAGAACGGCGGCGTGTCACCGGCCAGTGATGAGGCGGAAGCCGAGATGATCGGCCAGATGGTCTCCGGCCTGGCCTCTCGGCTGGAAGCGGAGGGTGGCTCGGTCGAGGAATGGACCCAGCTGGTGCGCGCCTATCTGGTCCTGGGCGACACCGACAGCGCCCAGGCCGCCTATGACGATGCCGTAGCCGCCTATCCGCAGGCCTTTGACCGCGGCGAACTCGATACGCTGGCGCTCGGCGCCGGCCTGACCTTGAATGGAGCCCAGCCATGAGCACGCAAGCCGTCATTCGCCGGAAGGGCTGGTCGCGCAAGCAGAAGCGCCTCGCCGTTATTGCCGGGCTGGCGCTGGTTCTGGCCCTGGCGACGACCCTGGTCCTGGTGGCACTGCGCGACCAGATCGTCTTCTTCTATTCACCCTCCGACGTCATCGCCCGCGACGTGGCGGTTGGCCAGCCCATCCGGCTCGGCGGCCTCGTCAAGGACGACTCGTGGACCCGGGATGGGCAGGACAACAGCTTCATCGTGACCGACGGCGCTGCCGATGTTGCCGCGCGCTATACCGGCATCCTGCCCGACCTGTTCCGCGAGGGGCAGGGCGTCGTCGCCGAGGGAAGCCTTGGCGAAGATGGCAATTTCATCGCCACCAATGTGCTGGCCAAGCACGACGAGAACTACATCCCCAAGGAAGTGGTCGACGCGCTCAAGGCCAGCGGCGAATGGCGGCCGGAGACGGCGCAGTGATGGTCCTGCGCAGCATGAGCCGCCCATGAGTATCGAGCTCGGCCATTTCGCCCTCATCCTCGGCTTTGCCATCGCCACCATGTCGGCGATCGGCGGCTTTGTGTTCTGGCGCTCCGGGCAGCGTATCGCACTGGTGCTGAGCCAGGCAGCGGTGCTGCAGTTCGTGCTGGTGGCGGTGGCTTTCGCGGCTTTGATCCAGGCCTTCGTCGTCTCCGATTTCAGCCTCTTGCTGGCGGTCAACAATTCGCACTCGCTCAAGCCGCTGATCTTCAAGGTCTCCGGCGTCTGGGGCAACCACGAGGGCTCGCTGGTCCTCTGGATTTCCATTCTCGTGGCCTTCGGCGCCATGGTCGCGGCCTTCGGGCGCCGGCTGCCGAGCGACCTGCTGACCCTGGTGCTGGCGACGCAAAGCCTGCTGACGGCGGCCTTTGCCGGCTTCACGCTCTTTACCTCCAATCCGTTCGAGCGCGTCTTCCCGGCGCCGCTCGAGGGCAATGACCTCAATCCGGTGCTGCAGGATATCGGCCTCGCCATCCATCCCCCGCTGCTCTATGCGGGCTATGTCGGCTTTTCGATCTGCTTCTCCTTTGCCATTGCCGCGCTGATCTCGGGTCGCATCGACCAGGCCTGGGCGCGCTGGGTGCGGCCCTGGACCATGCTGAGCTGGACCTTCCTGACCCTGGGCATCGCCATGGGCTCCTACTGGGCCTATTACGAACTCGGCTGGGGCGGCTGGTGGTTCTGGGATCCGGTGGAGAATGCCAGCTTCATGCCCTGGCTGGCCGGTACGGCGCTGCTGCATTCGGCGCTGGTGATGGAAAAGCGCAATGCGCTCAAGATCTGGACAATCTTTCTCTCCATCATCACCTTCTCGCTGTCGCTGCTGGGCACCTTCCTCGTGCGCTCGGGCATCCTGACCTCGGTGCACACCTTTGCGAGCGATCCGACGCGCGGGCTGGTCATCCTGGCGCTGCTGGCCGTGGTGATCGGCGGGGCCTTCTTCCTCTTCGCGCTGCGGGCGGCAACGCTGCGCCAGGGCGGGCTGTTTGCGCCGGTCAGCCGCGAGGGCGCGCTGATCCTCAATAACCTGTTCCTCGCCACGGCGGTGGGCGCGGTGCTCGTCGGCACGCTCTATCCGCTGCTGCTCGACGCGCTGACCGGCACCTCCATTTCGGTGGGCGCGCCCTTCTTCAATCTCACCTTCGGGGCGCTGATGGCGCCGCTGCTGCTCGTCCTGCCGTTCGGGCCGCTGCTGGCCTGGAAGCGCGCCGACATCGTCAATGCCGCCCAGCGGCTGATCGGGGCGGCAGCGCTTGCCCTGTTCGTCACCATCCTGATCTCGGCCTTGGGCGGGGTATCGATCTCGCTGGCGCCGCTTGGCCTGCTGCTCGGCTTCTGGGTTGCCTTCGGCGCCATTGCCGAACTGGTGGATCGCAGTAAGCTCGGCCGTATTCCGCTGTCGGAGAGCATGCGAAGGCTGGTCGGCCTGCCGCGCACTGCCTGGTCCACGGCGATCGCCCATTTCGGCATGGGCGTGACCGTCCTGGGCATTGTCGCCGTCACCGCCTGGGAGACCGAACTGGTGACCACGCTCAATCCGGGCGAAACTGCCGAGCTCTCCGGCTATACCGTGGCCTTTGACGATTTCCGCCAGGTTCCGGGCCCCAATTACCTGTCCGACGAGGGCCATTTCACCGTCACCGCGCCCGGCGGTGGTACGCGGCAATTGATGGCCGACCGCCGCACCTATGTCGCGAGCGGCATGCCCACCACCGAAGCCGCCATCGAGACCTACGGCTTCTCCCAGCTCTACCTGCAGCTCGGTGAACCGCTGGACGATACCCATGTCGTGCGCATCTGGCACAAGCCCTACATCACCCTGATCTGGCTGGGTGCGCTGGTGATGGCCTTTGCCGGCGTGCTGTCGCTGACCGATCGCAAGGCACGCATCGGCGCCCCGCGGCGGGCGACCAAGCCTGCAATGGAGCCGGCGCAATGAACTGGCTGCGCGCGCTGCTATTGGCCTTGATACTGGCGGTCCCGGCCGCCGCGGTCGGGCCCGACGAAATCCTTGCCGATCCGGTGCTCGAGCAACGCGCCCGCGATATCTCGGCGGGATTGCGCTGCCTGGTCTGCCAGAACCAGTCCATCGACGACAGCGACGCCGATCTGGCCCGCGACCTGCGCCTGCTGGTGCGCGAGCGTCTGGTGGCTGGCGACAGCGACGCGGAAGTGCAGCAGTTCGTCGTCGATCGCTATGGCGAATATGTCCTGCTCAATCCCCGTCTTGGCACCCACACGATCCTGCTGTGGATCGCCGCGCCCGTGCTGCTGCTGGCAGGGCTGGTCACGCTGTTCATGGTGGCCCGCAAGCGGCGCATGGTGGCGGACGGGCTTAGCGCCGAAGAGCAGGCCGTGCTGGACGAGCTGAAATAGCCCGACGCATATCGGCGCTATTTGCTGCCGCAATCCCGCCGCCAACATTGCCAAGGTTTAATGTTGGCGCAACCTCGTAGAAAGCTGGCTCGTTCCATATCTAGACCACAAGCTGTTGAGGCTTTGCGAAGGAGATATCTAGATGCGCTCGACCCTAATGAAGCGTACCAGCCGCTGGCTCGGGGCCTCTGCCCTCGCGCTGCTGGTTGGTATCGGCGGTGTCTCGACCGCCTATGTGATGACTGGCCAGGCCGCGACTGCCCAGGTGCAGAACGCCGCCCAGATCGTCGTTCCCCCCACTGTCCAGCCGCAGGCCGGCTTTGCCGACCTGGTGGAGGCGGTCAAGCCCGCCGTGGTCTCCATTCTCGTCGAGGCTGAGGAAAGCCCCCGCGCGACCCGACGCGGCGGTGGCGGCGGCCGCGAATTCAATTTCAATTTCCCCGACCTGCCGGAAGGCCATCCCTTCCGTGACTTCTTCGACCAGTTCGGTGGCCAGTTCGGTCCCGGTGGTCCCCGCGGCGGCCAGGAACGTCCACCCCGCCAATTCATGGCAGCCGGCTCGGGCTTCGTGATCTCGGCTGACGGCTATATCGTCACCAACAACCACGTCGTCGAGAACGCCACCAAGGTGACGGTCGTATTCGATGACGGCAGCGAGCAGGTGGCCGAGATCGTCGGCACCGACGAGCGCACCGACCTTGCCGTGGTCAAGATCGAGGGCAGCGACCTGCCATTCGTCAACTTCGAGACCGAATCCAGCCGCGTCGGCGACTGGGTCGTGGCCGTGGGCAATCCCTTCGGTCTTGGCGGCACCGTGACCGTTGGCGTCATCTCCGGTTCCGGCCGCAATATCGGCGGCTCGAACTATGGCGACTTCCTGCAGATCGATGCGGCGGTGAACACCGGCAATTCGGGCGGCCCGGCCTTCAACACCAAGGGTGAAGTGGTGGGCGTCAATACCGCCATTTATTCGCCCAATGGCGGCAATGTCGGTATCGCCTTCGCCATCCCCGCTGCCACGGTCAAGGGTATCGTCGACCAGCTGGTCAACAGCGGCACCGTGACCCGCGGCTATCTCGGCGTCGGCATCCAGGACGTGACGCGTGACATCGCCGATGGCGTTGGCCTCGAAGAGGCCAAGGGCGCGATTGTCAGCAATGTCGCCGAGGATGGTCCTGCCGGCCCGGCCGGCATCCAGTCCGGTGACATCATCACCGCCGTCGATGGCGACCCGATCGATGACGCACTCGACCTCAGCCGCACCATTGCTGGCAAGTCGCCCGACTCCACCGTCGAGCTGACCATCTGGCGCGATGGTGCCGAGACGACTGCCTCGGTACAGCTCGGTACGCTGACCGAAGAAGCCATGGCCGAAGCAACGCCTGACGAGCAGCCAGCACCACCGGCCGAACTCCCCAGCGAGTCCAGCGTCGGGCTGACCCTGGTGCCCAATGCCGATGGTTCGGGCGGCCTGCTGATCCAGGATATCGATCCTGAATCGCCTGCTGCGGAAAAGGGCCTCGCCATCGGTGATGCGATCCTCGAGGTCAACAACACGCCGGTTGCCTCGCTCGACGAGTTCGAGGCCGCCCTTGACGCGGTCCGCGATGCCGGGCGCAATACCGCCCTGATCAAGGCGAGCCGCGACGGCAATGACCGCTTCATCGGCCTGCCGTTGAGCGAGTAATGTCAAACGGCCCCGGGGTTCGCTCCGGGGCCGCCATCTTTACGACCGAGGGGGCCTGCGGTGAAGATTTTGCTGATCGAGGATGATCGGGAAGCCGCGAGCTACCTTATCCAGGCCCTGGATGAAGCCGGACACATTACCCACCACGCGGCAGACGGCGAGACCGGCTATGCCATGGCGTCGGACATGGACTATGACGTGCTTATCGTCGACCGCATGCTGCCGCGCCGCGATGGCCTCTCCATCGTCGAGTCGCTGCGCGCCGAAGGGGACAAGACGCCCGTGCTCATCCTCTCGGCCCTGGGCGAAGTCGACGATCGGGTGACCGGCCTGCGCGCCGGTGGCGATGACTACCTCACCAAGCCCTATGCCTTTACCGAACTGCTGGCCCGTGTCGAAGTGCTGGCCCGCCGCTCCAGCCCGTCCGAGGCGGCCACCAGCTACCAGGTTGGCGGCCTGGCGCTGGATCGGCTGTCGCGTAAGGTGGAGCGTGATGGCGAAACCATCCTGCTGCAGCCGCGCGAATTCCGCCTGCTCGAATATCTGATGAAGCACGCCGGCAAGGTGGTGACGCGCACCATGCTGCTCGAAAATGTCTGGGACTATCATTTCGATCCCCAGACCAATGTCATCGACGTGCATATGTCGCGGCTGCGCTCCAAGATCGACAAGGGCCATGCCAGCCCGCTGCTGCATACGGTGCGTGGCGCCGGCTACATGATCCGCGAGTAGGGCCCTTGCACCGCTTCGCGCAGATCTGGCGGACCTCGACGGTCAGGCTGACGGCAACGTTCATCCTGATCTTTTCGCTGTTTTCCATTCTCCTGCTGGCCTTCATTACCTGGCAGTCGAGTGTGCAGATCCAGCGCCAGCAGGCTGTCGATATCGATCGCGAAGTCCGCGTGTTCCAGCGCATCGACGCCAGCCAGGGCGTGCGCGCGCTGGCCTTTGCACTCGAGCGCATCTCCCGCACGCCCGGTCCGGGCGTCTATTTCCTGGGCGATGCCAGCGGCCAGTATCTGCTCGGCAACGTGACCGACATTCCGCCCAATGTACTGATCGAGCCGGGCATCTACAGCTTCGACTATGAGCGGGCCAACCCGTTCATCGACCCGGACGGGGACCCGGCCGCGCAACCGGTGAGGTCGGGCTTTGCGGTGGTCCGTTCGGTAGAACTGAGCAACGGCATGCGCCTCGTGGTCGGGCGCGACGTGGTTGAGCGGCGTGGCTACTCGGCCATCATCGTGCAGAGCTTCCTGTTCGGGGTGATCGGCATCATCCTGTTTTCCGTCATTGCCGGCGGCGTCACGGCGCGCCGCGTGCTCCGGCGCATCGATACGATACGCGATACCTCGACCAAGATCATGTCGGGCAATCTGTCCGAGCGCGTGCCGATTACCCGCCGCAATGACGAGTTCGACGGCCTAGCGACCAATCTCAACGCCATGCTCGACCGCATCGAGCAATTGCTGCAGGGGCTCAAGCAGGTCACCGACAATGTCGCCCACGACCTCAAGACGCCGCTCACCCGCCTGCGCAGCCAGGCCGAGTCGGCCCTGCGCGACGGTGCCAGCGACGAGGCGCGCCGGCAGGCGCTCGACACCACCATTGCCGAGAGCGACCGGCTCATCCAGACCTTCAACGCCCTGCTGATGATCGCGCGGGCCGAGGCAGGAGCTCCATCTGGGGCCTTCACCGATGTCGATATCAGCGCGGTCGTGGCCGATGTGGCAGAGCTTTATGGCCCGGTGGCCGAGGACACCGGCATCCTGGTCGAGACGGCGATCACCGAAAGCGTGCACCTGCGCGCCAATCGCGAACTGATCGGCCAGGCCATGGTCAACCTCCTCGAAAACGCCGTCAAATATGCGCGGCCCGAGGCGGGCGGGCAGGGGCGCATAACGGTGGGGCTGCGCCGGAAGGATGATCGCGTGCTGATCGAAGTTGCCGACAACGGACCCGGCATTCCCGAGGAAGATCGGCAGCGCGTGCTTGAGCGTTTCGTGCGTCTCGAAAAGAGCCGCTCGGAAGCCGGCTCGGGTCTTGGCCTGTCACTCGTCGACGCGGTGACCAGGCTGCATGGCGGGACCTTCCGCATCGAGGACAATGCGCCGGGGGTCCGGGCGGTGATCGACTTGCCGGGTTAGCAAGCCGGCGGGCCAACTGCCCGGCGCCTCCTGGCGGCAACTCAGCCCCATCTTGCTCCTGTCCGATCCCCACGCTATCCCTCATTCATGGCCATCAAGCTGCACGCTCTGCCGCCGACCGAAACGCCCCGCTTTGACGCCTGGCTGGGGGGACTTGCCACCGACCATCGCCAAGCCCTTGCCGCAGCGGCCCCGACCCTGGGCCCTTTGCTGGAAGCCGCGCCCTACCTGCTGAGCCTCGCGCAGGACAACCTCGATTGGCTCGTTGCCACGCTGGCCGACACCGCGGATGGCGCCTTCACCGATATTGTCGACGTGGTGGAAACCCTGGGCCGCAGCGCGAGCAGCGAGGAAGCGCTGGCGCCGGTGCTGCGCATTGCCAAGGGGCGAACGGCGCTGCTGGCGGCCGTGGCCGAAACCGGCGGCGCCTGGACGACGGCGCAGGCGACGGCAGCGCTCTCCGATCTTGCCGATGCGGCGCTCGATGCCGCCCTCAACCTGCTGATGCGCCAGGCCGCGGAAAAGGGCGCACTGGTGCTTGACCCTGCCGACGCGACCGCCGCCAATTCAGGCCTCGCCATCTTTGCCCTGGGCAAGCATGGCGGGCAGGAGCTCAACTACTCCTCCGACATCGATATCGTCGCCTTCTACGATCCGGAAAAGCGGGTGCTGGCCGATCCGGGCGAAGCGACGAAATTCTATTCCCGCATGGTGCAGAAGCTGGTCGGCCTGATGGAGGACCGGCAGGCGCATGGCTATGTGTTCCGCACCGACCTGCGCCTGCGCCCCGACCCTGGTTCGACCCCCGTCGCCATCTCCTTCGATGCGGCATTGGCTTATTACGAGAGCCGCGGCCAGAACTGGGAACGCGCTGCCTGGATCAAGGCGCGTGCCTGTGCCGGGGATCGCCAGGTGGGCGAGGCATTCCTGCGCGAACTGGCGCCCTATGTCTGGCGCAAGCATCTCGACTTCGCCACCATTGCCGATATCCAGGCGATGAAACGGCAGATCAACATCTCCAAGAATGTGGGCGACATCCGCGTCGAGGGGCATAACGTCAAGCTCGGTCGCGGCGGCATCCGCGAGATCGAGTTCTTCACCCAGACCCAGCAGCTGATCGCCGGCGGCCGCGACAAGACGCTGCGCGTCAAGCCGACCGCGCATGCCCTGGCCGCGCTGGCCGACGCCAACTGGATCACGCCCAAGGCGGCGACGGAACTGACCCAGACCTACTGGTATCTGCGCGCCGTCGAAAACCGGCTGCAGATGCTGCGCGACGAGCAGACCCATGTCATGCCGGCTTCACCCGAAGAGGTGGCGGTGATCGGTCGGCTGATGGGCGAGCCTGGCCTGCGCCGCTTCGAGGCCACCTATCGCGCGGCGCTGGAGCGTGTCGTCGGCTATTATTCCGAACTCTTCACCGAGGGCGAGACCCTGGGAAGCGGCGAGGGCAACCTGGTCTTTACCGGCAGCGACGACGATCCGGGGACCGTCGAAACGCTGTCGGCGATGGGTTTTGCCGATCCCTCCAAGGCCATCGCCATCGTCCGCAAGTGGCACTATGGCAGCTATGGCGCGACCCGGGCCTCCGCTGCCCGCGCCCAACTCACCGAATTGCTGCCGGCCCTGCTGGTGACGCTGGGCAATGCCGGCAATGCCGACGAGGCGATCGCCAAGTTCGACAATTTCCTGTCGCGGCTGCCCTCGGGCGTGCAGTTGTTCTCGCTGCTGCGCAGCCACGCCAACCTGCGCACGCTGTTGGTCCAGCTCATGGCCTCGGCGCCGCGCATGTCCGAAGCGGTGATCCACCGCGCCCATGTGATGGACGGGCTGATCGATCCGGCCTTTGCCAATGAAGTCACCCATCGCGACGTGCTGATCGCCAAGGTCGACGCGTTCCTCGCCGATTCCCGCTCCTATGAGGAAATCATCGATCGCGCCCGCATCATCGGGCAGGAGCAGAAATTTCTCATTGCCGCAGGCCTGCTTTCGGGCACGGTCAGCGCCATCGGGGCAGGGGAGCAGTTCACCGCCCTGGCCGAAACGCTGGTGCACCGACTGTTCGACAGCGTCCGGCTTGAATTCGAACGCCGCCACGGCCGGCTCGCGGGGGGCAGGGTGGCCCTGCTCGCCTTCGGCAAGATGGCCAGCCGCGAGATGACCGCGACCTCGGACCTCGACTTCATCCTGCTCTACGACGCGCCCGACACCGAATCCGACGGCGACAAGCCGCTGACCACCAACCACTACTATACCCGCCTGACCCAGCGCCTCGTCGCCGCCGTGACCTCGCCGACGGCCGAGGGCGTGCTCTATGAGGCCGACATGCGGTTGCGCCCGTCGGGCAATGCCGGCCCGCTCGCCACCAGCCTCTCGGGCTTCCGCGCCTATCACCGCGACAATGCCTGGACCTGGGAACACCTGGCGCTGAGCCGGGCCCGCGTCATTCTCGCCGATGCCGGCTTCGGCCGCGAGGTCGATGCCGCGCTTGCCGAGGTGATGTCGCGCCCCCGCGACGCGGCCAGGACCATCGACGATGTCGTTTCGATGCGCGCCCTCATGGCTGCGGAGCGGCCGGCCCGCCACCCATTCGATCTCAAGCTGGCCGAAGGGGGGCTCGTCGATCTCGAATTCATGGCCCAGTCGGCCCAGCTGCTGGCAGGTGCCACGATCGGACTGCCGCAGGCGCTGACCGCCCGCGTGCTGGCGAGGCTCGACGCAACTGGCCTGGTGCCGCAGGGCGCCAGGCTGGCTGAGATCCACGGCCTCTATTCCATTGTGCTGCAGGTGATGAGCTCGGCTCTGGTCAGCCCCTTCAAGGAGGAAGCCTGGACCGATGCGTTCAAGGAACTGCTGGCGGGCCTGACGCACTATCCAAGCTTCGACCTGCTCGAACTGGACGTGAAATCCATGCGCGGCGAAGTCAGCGCCGCGGCCGCGCAGTGGTACGAGAAGGC
>JADKLW010000646.1_pt1 | contig 12707 bp, 11 predicted proteins | sample 8641881 | NCBI WGS metagenome assembly JADKLW01 (sample SAMN16272185, study PRJNA661076) | feces metagenome | isolation source: fecal sample from diarrhoea affected cattle B | host: Bos taurus | place: South Africa: Lokaleng Village, Mahikeng | collected 2019-09 | reverse complement strand
AGGGGCGCTCTCGGATTCCGTGGGGCGTTCGGATAGGATTTCCGACGCGTCGAGAACGGCCGCTACAGCCGGATCGTCATCACCCAGCATGGCAGCAACACGCTGAAGCGATGCGATAAGCATCGACTGTTCCCAGTCCTCGAGAGCGAGGAACTGCTGGTGGAATTGGGCGTGGGCGCCTTCTGGCGCTATGTCCAGCGCCTTTCGTCCCTGCTCGGTCAGCGACAGCAGCACCTGCCGCCGGTCCTTCTCTCCGCGGCGCCTTTGAATCATGCCGAAGCTTTCCAGCTTCTGCAGGAGAGCCGTAGTGGTCGCCTGGCTGATGCCCATCCTGCCAGCCACATAGCCGGCCGTCTGTTCCTGCCCACCATCGAGCATCTGCATGAAAATGAGTTGGGACGGAGTAAGGCCGGTCTCGCGCATGAGCTGTTTGGAATTGAGTTCGGTCCGGCGCAGGATCTTGCGCATCGCCGTCAGGGCCAGCTTGGTTGGGTCTTCCACGGGGTCATCCTAGAACAGGTCACACTACACTATAGGGCCGCTGCGCCGGCCCCAAGTTCGCATTGTGGCGACATGTAGACGTTTCATTCGTATGAACAAAGTGTTTTTCGCAACTCGTATTTCAAAGCCGTATCAGCGTCAGAGCGAGCAGAAAAAGTTGCCCAACTAAATATCTGTAGTAACTTGTTTTTTTGGCAATTCCGCGGTCCAACGTTCGGTTTATCGGGAAGGCCGGGTTGTGAAATTAGTTTGCCTGCGCTAAACAATCGCTCATGATTTATGGCAATACAGTGGTGTATGACGCCGACACGCTTCGTCGAAACGCCTTACAGATCCCGGTCGCCAATATTCGCGCACCGCGCGGCACGGACGGCGCAGCGATATGGTCGCTGATTCAGTCGCAGCCTTCGCTCGATGACAATTCGCTCTACTGCAACCTGCTGCAGGCCACCCATTTTGCCGGAACCTGTGCCCTGGCAGAGCAGGATGGCGTGATCGTCGGCTGGCTCTCGGGCTATATCCCGCCCGAACAGCAGGGCACGCTGTTTGTCTGGCAGGTGTGCGTCAGCCCGGCAGCTCAAGGCCAGGGCCTTGGACGCCGGCTGATTGCCGATGTGCTGTCCCGCGCCGCCTGCCGCCGCGTCACTATGCTGGAATGCACGATCACCGATGACAACGAGCCGTCCTGGGCGCTGTTCATGTCGATCGCACGGCGCCTCGGAGCGCAGTTGACGCAAGCCGAACACTTCGTGCGCGACGATCATTTCGCCGGCCACCATCCCAGCGAATTTGCCGTCCGCATTGGGCCATTCGATCCCGAACGGTCAGCCCGCCTCAGCGGCGACTGATCGCCTCCCGCTTTTGCCTCCGGCCCGCTAGGAGACACCACGTGACTACCCAAGCCACGATTACCCCCATCAACACCTTTGAGCGCGTCGAAAGCCGCGTCCGCTCTTATTCTCGCAGCTTCCCCAAAATGTTCGACCGCGCGCTCGGTGCCACCATCTACGACACCGATGACAGGCCCTATACCGACTTCCTGGCCGGCTGCTCGACCCTGAACTATGGCCATAACGATCCGGACCTCAAGGCGGCCCTGGTCGACTACATTGCGGGCGATGGCATCGCGCATGGGCTCGACATGTTCACAAATGCCAAGGAACAATTTCTTTCGGCGTTCGAGGAGCTGATCCTTAAGCCGCGCGGCATGGACCATCAGGTGCAGTTCACCGGGCCGACCGGCGCCAACGCCGTGGAAGCTGCGCTCAAGCTGGCGCGCAAGGTGACCGGGCGCTCGAATGTGATTTCCTTCACCAATGGCTTTCACGGCGTGACGCTTGGGGCATTGGCGGCAACGGGCAATGGCAAGCACAGGGTCGGCGCGGCCACACCCCTGTCGGGCGTGACCCGCGCGGCCTTTGATGGCTATTTTGGTGCGGACATCAACACGGCCGACTTGCTCGATCAGCAGCTTTCGGACCCTTCGAGCGGCGTTGATGCGCCTGCGGCGATCATTGTCGAAACCGTGCAGGGCGAGGGCGGGCTCAATGTCGCATCGCCGGAGTGGTTGCGCCAGATCGAGGCGATTGCCCGCAGGCATGGTGCCCTGTTTATCATCGATGACATCCAGGCCGGCTGCGGTCGCACCGGCGGATTCTTCTCGTTCGACGACATGGGCCTGTCGCCCGATATCATCACCATGGCCAAGTCGCTTTCGGGCATGGGCTTGCCGCTGGCTGTCGTCCTGATCAAACCAGAATACGACATCTGGAAGCCGGCCGAGCATAACGGCACGTTCCGAGGCAACAACCACGCCTTTGTCACCGCCACGGCGACGCTTGAAAAGTTCTGGGCCGATGAGAGCTTTGTCGCTGACGTGGACGAGAAGGCGCGCTACCTCGCGGAGCGCCTTGGTGCGATCGCCGATGAACACGGGCTTTCAACCAAGGGCCGCGGCATGATGCTGGGCGTGGACGCAGGCTCGGGCGAAAATGCCAGCGCCATCTGCAAGACCTGCTTTGCCAACGGCCTCATCATCGAAACCTCGGGCAGCTTTGACGAAGTGGTCAAGGTGCTCGCTCCGCTCACAATTTCCATCGACCAGTTGACCGCCGGACTCGACATCATCGAGGGCGCTTTCGAAGCGATCCTTGGGACGCGCCGCGCGGCTGCCGAATAGGAGATCGAACATGATCGTCAGAGACCTCGAAGCCGCGCGCCAGAGCGAGCGCCTCGTGAATGCCAATGGCTGGGACAGCACGCGACTGCTGCTTGCCGGCGATAACATGGGCTTCAGCTTCCACATCACCCGCATCCACGAGGGCACAAGCCACGTGTTTCACTACAAGCACCACTTCGAGAGCGTCTACTGCATCTCGGGCGAGGGCACGATCGAGGAACTCGATAGCGGCAAGGTGCACCCGATCCGCCCGGGCGTGATGTACGCGCTCAACCTCAACGACCGGCACCGCCTCTCGGCCAAAAGCGAGATGGTGATGGCGTGCTGCTTCAATCCGCCTGTCACCGGCCAGGAAGTGCACCGCGATGACGGCTCCTACGCACCGGTTCCCGCAACCGCCTGAGCCTTTTCCCCTATCAACAGAGAGGCGAAATTCATGACCCAATCTGCATTCGACACCGCTACCCATGACGACTACCCAACCCGCCTGCCGCAGGAACAGTGGCTGGAGCGCAAGGATCCAACCGTGTGGGGCAAGTGGACCCCCGAGGCACCGCTGACGCGCGCTGAAACACACCAGTTCGAAAAAGACGGCTTCCTGATCCTCAAAGGTGTGTTCTCTCCGAACGAAGTGGCCGCGCTGCAGGCTGAATCGGCGCGCATGCGCTCCGGCGAAGCCCAGCTGGCGGCGGAGAACGTCATCACCGAGCCAGGCTCGAACGAGGTGCGGACCGTGTTCCGGCTCGATGAGCAGAATGCCTTGTTCGACCGACTGGCCCGTGACAAGCGCATTGCCGGACGCGTCAGCTACCTGCTCGACGACGACGTGTACCTTCACCAGTCGCGCCTCAACTACAAGCCGGGCTTCACTGGCAAGGAATTCTATTGGCATTCCGATTTCGAGACCTGGCACGCCGAGGACGGCATGCCGCGCATGCGTGCGATTTCGGCTTCGGTCCTCCTCACCGACAATGATGCGCTCAATGGCCCGCTGATGCTGATGCCCGGTTCGCACAAGACGTTTGTGGCCTGCGCCGGCAAAACGCCGGAAGACAACCACAAGACTTCGCTCAAGAGGCAGGAAATCGGCGTGCCCTCGCATGACAGCCTGACCCGGATGGCGAACAAGTTCGGTATCGACTATGCGGCTGGCAAGGCCGGCACGGTGATCCTGTTCGACTGCAATACGCTGCACGGCTCGAACGGCAACATCACCCCATTTCCGCGCTCCAACGCCTTCTTCGTCTACAATTCATGGTCCAACCGGGTGATCGAGCCATTCGCGGCAAAGAATCCGCGTCCGGCCTTCCTTAGCTCGCGCGACCCCCAGGCTCCGCTGGCCCTCGAAGGCGGCAAGCTGAGCTAGGCTGTGCCCTCGTCCTTTTTCAAACGTCCACCGCTCCCTTCTATCGGGAGCGGACGGAGATCCCATGACTGAACAGACTACCAGCCACACCGTTGAAAAGATCGGCGGCACCTCGATGTCCCGCACTGCCGAACTGCTCGACACGGTGCTCATCGGGTCGCGCCAGGGCGATGATCTCTACAACCGTATCTTCGTAGTGTCCGCCTATGGCGGCATCACCGACGGCCTGCTCGAGCACAAGAAGTCCGGCGAACCTGGTGTCTATGCGCTGTTTGCCAATGCGGAGAACGGCTGGTCCTGGGGCGATGCGCTGACCGCCGTGGCCGACCGTATGTATGCCATCAACGAGGCCATGTTCGACGATGAAGGCGCGCGCCAGACGGCCAATCGTTTCGTGCGCGAACGTGTCGAGGGCGTTCGCTCGTGCCTCATCGATCTATCGCGGCTTTGCTCCTTCGGCCATTTCCAGTTGGAACAGCACCTGCTGACGGTGCGCGAAATGCTGGCATCGCTGGGCGAGGCGCATTCGGCGTTCAACACCAGCCTGCTGCTCAACCTTCATGGGGTGCGCAGCCGCCTGGTCGATCTCACCGGTTGGCGCGACGAGCACCAGTACCCACTCGATGAAGCAATCGAGCGCGCCTTTGCCGATATCGATCTTTCGTGCGAACTGCCGGTGGTGACGGGCTATGCGCAATGCAGCGAGCTGCTGATGGGCACCTATGATCGCGGCTATAGCGAGATGACGCTGTCTCGCCTGACCGTCGTGACCAAGGCGCGCGAGGCGGTGATCCACAAGGAATTCCATCTTTCAACGGCCGATCCGCGACTGGTTTCGCCCGAAGCCGTTCGGGTGATCGGCGAAACCAATTATGACGTCGCCGACCAGCTTTCGAACATGGGCATGGAAGCCATTCATCCGCGCGCAGCCAAGAGCCTGCGGCAGGCCGGCATTCCGTTGCGGGTCAAGAACGCCTTCGAGCCCGAGCATCAAGGCACGCTGATCCGCTCGGACCTTGTGGCACGCTCTCCCCAGGTCGAGATCGTCACCGGTCTCAAGCATGTCTATGCCTTCGAGTTTCACGATCAGGACATGGTCGGCGTCAAGGGCTATGACGCCGAAATCCTCGAGGCACTCAAGCGGCACAAGGTCTGGATCATTTCCAAGACCTCCAACGCCAACACCATCACGCATTTTCTCAGGGGCTCGATGAAGGCCATCAAGCGGGTCGAGGCTGATCTGTCCGAAGCCTTCCCAAGCGCCGAAATCTCCCTGCGCAAGGTATCGCTGGTTTCGGCAATTGGCCGCAATCTTGGCGATGCAACCATTCTGGCACAAGCCATGCGCGTCTTGTTCGACGCGGGTATTCAACCGCTCGGCGTGCACGACCTGCTGCGCAAGGTTGACCTGCAGGTCATCGTCGAGCCCGATGATTTTGAAGCCACTATCGCGGCCCTCCACAAGGGCCTGATCGAGGATCTGGCACCCGTCCCGCACGAGCGGCTCAACGCGGCTGCCTGACACCACGGCCGGCTGACTGGATGGGCTCCAGCCGGTTTTTTGCCCGAAGAAACACAACCAGGAGTACACACATGACCACTTTCGGAAAAAGCGCAGTCATGGCGCTGTCCGCCATTGCAGCTTCGGCACTTGCATCCACGGCCGTCGGCGCTGCGACGCTGGCGGAAATCCAGGAAACCGGCACGATCCGCATCGCGGTCGCCAACGAGATTCCCTATGGCTATGTCGATCCAAACGGCGAAGCCTTGGGCGCTGGTCCCGACGTCGCCAAGGCGATCATGGAGGAACTGGGCGTCGAGAATATTGAATGGGTCACCACCAATTTCTCCTCGCTGATCCCAGGCCTGCGCGCCGACCGCTTCGACATGGTCGCGGCTGAAATGGCCATCCTGCCCGATCGCTGCCAGCAGGTGCTGTTCTCCGAACCGAACTCGTCCTATGGCGAAGGGCTGCTCGTTGCGGCAGGCAATCCCAAGGACATTCACGCATATTCCGACTTTGCCGAAAACCCGGACCTGAAGGTCGCAATCATGGCCGGCGCCGACCAACTGGAAATGATGCAGAAGCTGGGCGTCTCGGAAGCCAATCTGGTGACCATCGCGGCCAATGCGGACGCGATCTCGACGGTCTCCACCGGCCGGGCCGATGCCTATGCCGCAACGAGCCTGACCGCCAGCGGCCTTGCCGAGCAGAACGATGGCGTGGAAGTTGCCGGTGAGTTCGTCGATCCGGTGATCGATGGCGAAGAAGTCCGCAGTTGGGGTGGCTTTACTTTCGCCAGCGGCAATGAAGAGCTGCGCGATGCCGTCAATGCGGCGCTTGTCGAGTTCAAGCAGACCGCCGAGTGGAGCGACACGCTGATGGGCTATGGCTTCACCCAGGCTGACGTCGACGGCTCCACAGCCCGGACCACCGAAGAGCTCTGCGCCGCGGAGTAATCCGCCGTTCAGGCCAGATGTTGGGCGAGTGCTCCGGCGCTCGCCCAACACGCGTTTCACTTACCCAGAGAGACAGTGCCATGCATTGGACTGAGTATTTTCCGCCCCTGATGGAGGGGGCGTGGGTCACCATACAACTGACCCTCTATTCGACCGTTCTGGGCGCGGCGCTGGCCTTCGTTTTCGGGCTTGGAAAGCTCTCGAGGAACCTCGTCATCAAGTCCGTTTCGGTCGCCTATATCGAGGTGTTCCGCGGCACGTCGCTGCTGGTGCAGCTATTCTGGCTCTACTTCGCGCTCCCTATTGCGGGCATGGCGGTCGGGATCGACCTGCGCCTGCCTCCCGTGCTGGCCGGCGTTCTCGCCCTGGGACTCAATATCGGTGCCTATGGGGCCGAGGTGGTCCGTGGGGCCGTCCAGTCCGTGCACCAGGACCAGCATGAGGCGGCGCGGGCGCTGAACTTTACGCCGCGCCAGACCATGTGGAACATCACCCTGCCGCAGGCTATTCCGGAGATGATGCCGTCCTTCGGCAACCTGGCGGTGCAGAACCTCAAGGACACCGCGCTGGTGTCGCTGATCAGCCTTGGCGACCTTACCTTCCGCGCCGAACAGATCCGCAATTTCACCCAGGACAGCACCACCATCTATTCGATGTTGCTGCTGGCCTATTTTGGCATGGCGCTGGTGCTCAGCGCCATCATGCGCGCCCTTGAAGCCTATGTGGGCCGCTGGCGCACAGCGAGGAGCTAGGCCATGCTGTTTGGATATGAATGGGACCTTTCCAGTCCGCTCGCCTTCGCGATCTCCATCCTGCCGATCCTTTTGACCGGCATGGTGGTGACCATTCAGGCAACTGTGCTTGGGTTTCTTGTCGCCCTTGTGCTCGGCCTGGTGTGGGCGGTGCTGAAGGCCGCCCCGTCTCGCCTGATCTCGTGGCCGGCAACGCTTGTCACCGAGTTCATTCGCGATACGCCGCTGCTGGTGCAGCTGTTCTTCCTTTATTACGTGCTGCCAGAATTCGGCATCCTTCTACCCGCCTTCATGACGGGGGCTCTGGCCCTGGGCCTGCAATACAGCGCCTACACATCAGAAGTGTACCGGGCCGGGATCGAGGCGGTAGGGCCGGACCAGCGCGAGGCGGCGCGGGCGCTCAATCTCTCCTCGGCCCGTACCTTCAGCCATATCGTAGTGCCGCAGGCGGTGCCCCGCATCGTTCCCGCCATGGGCAATTATCTGGTTTCGATCATGAAGGACGTGCCCGTCCTCTCTGTCGTCACGGTGCTCGAAATGCTCAACGTCGCCAAGATCGTGGGTGACCGCACCTTCAACTATCTCATCCCGCTGTCGCTGGTCGGCGCGCTCTATCTCATCATGACGCTGGTGGCCTCAACCGGCGTGCGCCTGCTCGACAGCTGGCTGCCCAAACAGGGAATCCCCTTGAAATGACCAATGACCCGATCATCAAATTCGACAAGGTGGTGAAGCGCTTCGGTGATCTGACCGTTCTCAATGAGCTCGATTTCGAGGTCAAGAAGGGGGAAAAGGTCTCCATTATCGGCCCATCCGGCTCCGGGAAGTCGACGGTTCTGCGCATCCTGATGACGCTGGAGACGATAGACGGCGGCCTGGTCAGCGTGGGTGGCGAGCCGCTGTGGCATGAACCGGGGCCGGACGGCCTCAAGCCTGCCAGCGAGGCGCATCTGAGCAAGATGCGGACTCAGCTCGGCATGGTGTTCCAGCAGTTCAATCTGTTTCCGCATATGACGGTGTTGCGCAATATCACCGAAGCGCCGACCAAGGTTCTGGGCCTTTCCCGGCAGGATGCCAGGCACCGCGCCGAGGAACTGCTGGAACTGGTGGGTCTGTCGGACCAGGCGCAGAAATATCCTCATCAGCTATCCGGCGGCCAGCAACAGCGCGTCGGCATCGCGCGGGCGCTCGCCATGCGTCCAGATGTCCTCCTGTTCGACGAACCGACCTCGGCGCTCGATCCCGAACTTGTCGGTGAAGTACTCAACGTCATCGGCAAGCTCGCGGAGGAGCATGATCTCACCATGCTGCTGGTCACCCACGAAATGCGGTTCGCTCGCGAGATTTCGGATCGTGTCTGCTTCTTCGACCAGGGCCGCATCCGTGAAGAGGGCACGCCCGAAGAACTGTTCAGCGATCCCAGCGAAGAGCGCACCCGTGAATTCCTCAAGGCAGTGCTTGACTAGCGAAACCAGGTTAGCCTGACACCTGATGGAGCGTGTCGCTCCGCAGAAGCAGATTGCCACCTGACAGGAGCCAAGTGTCGTGACATCCATCTCCAGGCCGGCACCTATACTGGCAGCGTTCTCGATCCTGCTGAGCGTCGCCTTCCTGATCATGGGGAACGGACTGCAACTGATGCTGCTGCCCATTCGCGGCGGCATCGAAGGCTTCAGCGCCTTCCAGATCGGTCTGCTCGGCTCGGGCTACTTCTTCGGGTTCGTGCTCGGTTGCGCCTTTGCGCCCCGCATGATCATGCGGGTGGGCCATATCCGCACCTTTGCGGCCCTAGTGGCGATCGCGTCGGCCGCCGCCCTGGGCTATCCCATGGCTCTCGACGCCAGTGTGTGGATCATCCTCCGCCTGATCACCGGCTTCTGTCTGGCGGGCCTCTACCTGGTGGTCGAAAGCTGGCTCAACGATCAGGCCACCAATGAAACGCGCGGTGCACTCATCTCCACCTATGTGACGGTGAATTTCACCGTCATCACCGTTGGACAGATGATGGTGACGCTGTTCCAGCCTTCGTCCTTCATCCTCTTTTCCATCGCCTCGGTTCTGGTCTCGCTCGCGGCCGTTCCGATCGTGATGACCCGCTCGAACCAGCCGCCACCGATTACCTTCGTTCGTTTTCGGCCTCTCCGGATGTTCCGCCTGTCGCCAACAGGAACAGTGGCGATCTTTCTGATCGGGCTGGCGACAGGCTCGTTCTGGGCCCTGGCACCAGCCTATGCCAGTACCATCAGCGGAAATATCAGCGATGCTGCCTGGTTCATGAGTGCCGCCGTCCTGGGTGGCGCCGTGGCGCAACTGCCTGCAGGCAAGATTTCTGACCGCGTCGATCGCCGCAAGGTGCTTATTGGTCTCTCACTGCTGTGCGCCGCAGTGGGGGCTGCGCTTTGGCTTACGACTGAGACCAGCCTTGCCTGGTTCGCTCTGGGTGCCGTCTTTGGCGCTGGCCTGCTCCCAAGCTATGCCATAGCTGCCGCCCACGTCTTCGACTTTGCCGATCGGTCCGACTACGTCGAGATTTCTGCGGGCCTGCTGCTGCTGAACGGCATGGGCTCGACAATCGGTCCACTGCTCTCCTCGGCGAGCGTGGAGTTGCTGGGGCAGCCCGGGCTCTTCATGGCGAACGCATTGGTCCAGGTCGTTCTCATTGTCTATGTCGGCTTCAGGCTCAGTCGTCGCGAAGGCCTACCCGTCGAGGAGAAACAGAGCTTCGACCTGGGCACCAGCGCTGCGGTGTCGGTCGTCGGCGACGAAGACGCGGTACAGCTCAGCGATCTCGTGGTTCAGGAACCGAGCTAAGCTTGGGCCATTGGCAGATGCGCAACGAACGCTGTCCGTCCAGTTGGAGAGAGACGCCGCCACAGGCAACGACTCGGCCCAGATTGGGACGGCGTAGTGGGCGTTCCATCTCGCCCTAAACCCGCGGAATGCCCGCCTTGATCAGGCCTTCCACCAGAAAGCCGTCGTGGCGTCCGGGCTTCTGGTTGCGTCCAAAGAAGTCAGCAATCGTCAGACCGGGACGCGTGGCCGTCACGACCTGCAGGGCATCTCGCGCCTCGTCGATACGGCCAAGATGTGCAAAGGCGGCGGCAAGTGTGGTCTGCGTCCATTCCAAACCGTCATAGATGTCGCGCGCGCGCAACGCCCAGACGAGGGCCTCTCCGAAGCGGCCGGCCGAGAGGTGCGCAACGGCTATGGCGGTATAGCACCAGATCACTTCGGGCGCTCCGGGCATGAAACCCAGTGCCCGCAGATGGCAGGCGACGGCGTCATCGAAGTTACCGTGCTTCTGGTGGGCGAAACCGGCGAAATTGGCGACAAGGAAGCTGTTGGGGTTGAGCTCGAAGGCGCGCATGACAATTCCGTATCCGCGCTCCTCATCCTCCTTCACCGCCATGAGCTGCAGGCCGGCGATCGCCAGGACCGTGGCGTCATTGCTGTCGGCCGCCAGGGCTCGCTGCGCCAACTCAATGCACTTGTGTGCGTCATCGACGCCATCCGGAGTCTTCCCGCTGCCGAGGCGCTTGGCATATGCCCAACAGGCGTGTGCAAGCGCAGGCGCAAAATAGGGATCGAGTGCAATGGCACGCTCGAGCAGCACGATGGCTTTGCCATAGTCGTGCGCGGCAACGCTTGAGATCAGTGGCAGCGCTTGCAGATAGAGGTCATAGGCGTCCAGACTTTCAGGGCGTTTCCTGCGGGAGCGTTCGATCTCGGCCCTGCGGATATGTGGTTCGATTGCACCAACGACGTTCTCGGTTATCGCGTCTTCGAAATCGAAGACGTCATCGAGCTTGCCGTCGAACTTTTCTGCCCAGATATGGGCGCCACTCTGCGCTTCGATCAACTGGGCGGTTACGCGCACTCTCCGCCCCACGCGTCGCACACTCCCTTCAAGCGCGTAGCGGACACCGAGCGCCTCCGAGGCTTCCCGGATGTCATAGGCACGGTCCTTGTAAACGAAGGCAGAGTTGCGGGCTACGACTGCAAAGGTGTTGAAGCGCGAGAGCGCGGTTGTGAGGTCCTCCACCATGCCGTCAGCGAAATAGCCTTGCTGGGGGTCGTCGCTGAAATTGGCAAACGGGAGGACGGCGATCGACGGCTTGCCGTCAAAGGCGCCGGCATGTGCCTCTGGCTGATGGGTGAGCCTGTAGCCGAGCCGCGGGACGGATGCGATCCACTCCTCGCCGTTCGGGTGCGTACCAATTGCCTGGCGCAGGGCCGCGATCTGCACGGTCAGACTGCTTTCTTCGACCGTGAGGCCGGGCCAGACCGTCTGCATCAGTCTCTCGCTGCTGACGATCCCGCCGCCGGCTTCCATCAGAACTTCAATGAGAGCCACGCCCGTTGGCCCGACCACAACCTCGATCCCGTCCCGTCGCAAGGCCGCGCGTTGGGCGTCGAGCACGAACGGGCCGAACGTCAGGCTCCGCTCGGCATCCGAAGCGGCCGCAACGGACCCAGGGCTATCGAGAACCTCCTGTACCGGCGCCGCTCGAGTGTCGGAGACGGGAGAGCTATCGCGAGCCGCTGATAGTTCATGCAACCGATAGCCCAGCCGGTTGAGCGTCTGAATCTCGAAGCCGCCCACAGCGGCTGCTGCTTTGCGCAGGCGCCCGATGCAGCGCTGGATAGCGTCCTCGCCAACGACGACCCCGCCCCAGCAGGTTGCGATCAGGTCGTCGCGCGTGACCGTCTCACCCCGGCGCCGTGTCAGGTAAACCAGCACCTGCATCACCCTTGGCTCGATAGAAACGGTGTCCTCCTGATTGGAGAGCTCACAGGATGACGGTTGCACCCGGGTCATGCCCAGAACGAATGCGTCCGTGCTCGACAGATCGATAGGGGATGCAGCCTCTGTTCTCATCTCAAATCTTCATCGGCAATTGATCGGCAAAACATCGGCGCGCGATCCTGTCGGCGCGGGCTGACTTGCTTCAGAACCGCGCTCGACAGCAGGACGAGCGATTATGGCGATCGCACGGGCCTGCTGCAATCCATTCTGGGTCCAACCCGGCGGAACCGGCACGTGCCGAACCACGAAGAGAATAGCGGTGACGACTGATATGAACACCTCCCGATACACCATCCGCCGTGCCCGTGCTTGCGACATCCCGGCTGTCCGCGAAATGCAGGCCCGCTCCATGTGGACGCTTGGTGCCCGGTTTTACACCCGGGCCGAGATTGCAAACTTCATGGCAGCGTTCGGCACCATGGACAACGCAATCATCCTTGAGGGACACTTCTTTCTTGCCGAGGACCCAAATGGCGCAATCGTCGCCAGCGGCGGCTGGTCGCGAGCCCAACCTAGCTATGCGGCGGGATTGTCCGAGAAGATGTCAGCGGCCAGCAACCCGACCGTGCGCAGCGTCTTCGTCGATCCTGCAATAGCACGTTGCGGCGTCGGATCGTCGGTCATGCGTCGCGTGGAAGAGGA
>JADKLW010000645.1_pt1 | contig 12735 bp, 14 predicted proteins | sample 8641881 | NCBI WGS metagenome assembly JADKLW01 (sample SAMN16272185, study PRJNA661076) | feces metagenome | isolation source: fecal sample from diarrhoea affected cattle B | host: Bos taurus | place: South Africa: Lokaleng Village, Mahikeng | collected 2019-09 | reverse complement strand
TTTTCTGCGTTGCGCGAATGTACACAATGAGAAACTTCCAATCATTTATGCAAATATCCGGGTTTGAAAAGGCGATATAATTTCAAAATATCGTAACTTTTTAATTTTCAAACCCAAGCTAAATGAATACAAAATATTTCGATCTGATTAACCAGACATATTATTTTCCACAAGAGGAATTTACCCTCAACAAAGACAATCTTCAGTTTCACAACATCGATTTGATGAAGCTTGTCGAGCAGTACGGAACTCCACTGAAATTCACCTATTTACCTCAGATATCAAACAACATCAACAGGGCTAAAAATTGGTTCCGGAAGGCGATGGAGAAAAATAAATATGACGGTAAGTATTACTATTGCTATTGCACCAAGAGTTCGCATTTTGAATATGTACTCAACGAGGCATTGAAGAACAACATACATATTGAAACTTCGTCGGCGTTTGACATCAACATCGTCGAGAAGCTTCTTGAAACGGGCAAGATCAGCAAAAGTACTTATGTAATTTGCAATGGATTCAAGCGCGACCAGTATGTAGGCAATATCGCGCGCGTGATCAATAACGGCCATAAGAATACCATTCCCATCATTGATAATTATGAAGAACTTGATTTGCTCCAAGCGGAAATCAAAGGCAAATTTAAAATTGGGATAAGGATTGCCGCTGAAGAGGAACCAAAATTTGAATTTTACACATCGCGACTGGGCATCGGTTATAAAAATATTGTCAATTTTTACCGAAAGCAGATTCAGGAAAATGAAAATCTGGAGTTAAAGATGCTTCACTTTTTTATCAATACCGGAATCAACGACAACGCCTATTATTGGAATGAGCTCGTTAAATGTATTAAAGTGTACATCGCGCTCAAAAAGGAATGTCCGTCGCTGGACAGCCTGAATATTGGTGGCGGATTCCCGATCAAGAACTCGCTTGCGTTCGAATATGATTATCAATATCTGATAAATGAAATCATCAACCAGATCAGCATCGCGTGTGATGAGGCCGAGGTAGATGTGCCGGATATTTTCACCGAGTTTGGCTCGTTTACCGTGGGCGAAAGTGGCGGTGCGATCTATCAGGTGTTATATCAAAAGCAACAAAATGATCGTGAGAAATGGAATATGATCGATTCGTCTTTCATCACCACGCTGCCCGATACCTGGGCGATCAACAAAAGGTTTATCATGCTGGCCGTGAATCGCTGGAACGATCAGTATGAACGTGTCTTACTAGGCGGCATGACTTGCGACAGCGACGATTATTACAATTCGGAGCAAAACATGAATGCCATTTACCTGCCGAAATACAATAAGGAAAAGCCATTATATATTGGTTTTTTCAACACCGGCGCTTATCAGGAAACGATCGGCGGTTTTGGCGGACTGCACCACTGTTTGATTCCGCAGCCCAAACATATACTGATCGACCGTGACGAAAATGGGATACTGGCTACCGAAGTATTTTCGGAACAGCAGACCGCGGAGCAAGTTCTTAATATTCTTGGTTACGACCGAAAATAAGTTTTTAGAAAACTTTAGTAGCGGCGCGGCCGGATGCTCAACTTCTTTTTGTACTTTCAAATAGAATCTGTTGCCCAAATATCTAACTAATAACAATCACAATAGCATGACTAAAGGACCTATAAGCCAATTTATACAAAAGCATTATCTCCATTTCAATTCTGCGGCGCTTGTTGATGCAGCCAAAGCCTACGAACAGCAATTGGAAAATGGTGCAAAAATGATGGTGACCCTGGCGGGCGCTATGAGTACGGCCGAGATCGGGAAGATCTTTGCCGAAATGATCCGTCGCGACAAAGTACAGATTATCTCGTGCACCGGTGCAAACCTGGAGGAAGACATCATGAATCTGGTAGCGCATTCGCATTACGAACGGGTTCCGAATTACCGGGATCTGACTCCGCAGGAAGAATGGGATTTGCTCGAGCGCGGCCTAAATCGTGTAACTGATACGTGTATTCCCGAGCATGAAGCTTTCCGACGTTTGCAAAAGCACATCTTTAAAATTTGGAAAGACGCCGACGATAAAGGCGAACGATATTTCCCGCATGAATTCATGTACAAAATGTTGCTTTCAGGCGTATTGGAAGAATACTACGAAATCGATCTAAAAGATAGCTGGATGTATGCCGCGGCCGAGAAAAATTTGCCGATTGTCGTTCCGGGTTGGGAAGACAGCACCATGGGCAACATCTTTGCATCGTATGTGATCAAAGGCGAATTGAAAGCGTCCACCATGAAATCGGGAATTGAATATATGGGTTACCTGGCCGACTGGTATCAAAAAAATAGCGGCAATGGTGTCGGATTTTTCCAGATTGGCGGTGGAATCGCAGGCGACTTCCCAATATGTGTCGTTCCGATGCTTTATCAGGATTTGGAAATGCACGATGTACCGTTTTGGAGTTATTTCTGCCAAATATCTGACTCTACAACAAGCTACGGCTCCTATTCCGGAGCAGTTCCGAATGAGAAAATCACCTGGGGAAAACTTGACATTAAAACTCCTAAATTTATTATTGAATCGGATGCAACTATAGTTGCGCCCTTAATTTTCGCTTACCTGTTGGATTTATAATATTTTTTTATGAAAAGAATTATTGTTGATTATTCGAAACTGACCAATGAAATCCTGACACTATTAGTCGATAGGTTTCCAGATGGATATGATGATTCTCATATCGTCAGGTTTCGAAATGCGCAAAACGAACTTATTGAAGCGGTCGAAGTACGCACCGATGACACCATTTACCTTGTGAAGGTTAGCACCAAACTCGCCAGCCGTCTTGAAAAATTCGACGAAGATGATCTCGACGATGTAGTTGAACCGATTGACGCTATCAAAGATATTGATCTCGAGGATGACGATGACGAAGACATTGAAGAGGTTGAAGACACCATCGATCATGAAGATGATCCCGATGACGAGGAAGAACAAGAAGAAGAATAATAATTAGGAGCCTACGGGCTCCTTTCTACATAAGACATGCGCCAGATAAACTATAAGTATCGTTCCTGGAAAATGCGCTGATGATGGTTTTGATGGCCAATTATAATAAACCCGGCGGCGCGAACCGACATTGGCGATCCCGATGCCATTCCGACGCGCATCAGTTCCTCATTCGAAAACGTTTTAAAAAGGTATAATGTCGATTGGCGAACAACTGCCAACTCGGTCAGTAAATGCTGAATCGACCGATTATGACCCTGGGCCACTACAGCGTAATCATTCTCTTCAAAACCAGGTAACGCAGTTTTGTCATTGCGGGCAAATCGCAGGGCGCGATAACTAAAAATCCGCTCACAGTCGATTAGATGCTGTAAAATATCTTTTATTGTCCATTTCCCTTCTGCATAACGATAATCGAATTTATCCATCGGAATATCCTGAACAAACCGGATCAGGCGATGTACCGATATCTCGAGTTCCTCTATAAGTTCGATGTTTGTAAGCGTGCCGACATAAGGAGCGTAAAAGTCGGCGTATTCAGCGTGATTGAGTTCGTCTGATGTCATAGAAAATCAATAAAAAACCCGAACAGATGTCCGGGTTATAAACTTACATATTTTTGAAAATGGTATGCATTAATCGTTTTTTGTCATTGATGCTTTCTTCAAGCGAAATCATGGTTTCAGTGCGATATACACCTTCAATGTCGTCGATCATAAAGATTACATCCTTGGCATGTTTGGTATCTTTGGCGCGTATCTTACAGAAAATATTGAATTTTCCGGTGGTAACATGTGCCACTGTAACGAATGGAATCTCGTTTATACGCTGCAGTACAAATTTTGTTTGAGAAGTATTGTTGAGGAATACACCCACATAGGCTATAAAGGAGTAGCCTAGTTTTTCATAGTCCAATGTCAGCGACGAGCCCATTATAATCCCTGCATCCTCCATCTTCTTTACCCGAACATGCACTGTACCGGCCGAGATCAGCAATCTTTTCGCTATATCTGTAAATGGAACCCGGGTATTATCGATCAGCATGTCTAAAATTTGATGATCGACCTCATCTAAACGAAATTTGCTCATAATGATTTTTTAATGTATTATATGATTTATTATAGTATGCTTTAAAACAGGCGATTATCGATCCTTGTATTGCCGAGAGAAAAGAAAGCCGGCTCGCCAACGATAGGACAATTTCCAGTACTATTCGAAAAGAGTTCGCCCTCGGCATCTATTTCCTTATGGGCAAAAAAACCGGATAAGTTTCCAATTTCAGCGATGTAACCGTTAAACTGAATTCTATCTTCCGAAAGTTCTTCCCGATACTGAACTGCAAAATTCGTAATTTTTTCAATACCATCATAGGAAATTTTTGCATTTCGATAAACTATATCATAATAATTCGCTTTATTTTGAGGAATACGCATATATTCTGTAATTCCATTAGTAACTATATCGTTGTCGCATTTCGATTTTATTGCCGAAACCAAAGCCAGCAAAAAGTATCGTCGCACAATTTCCCGCTGATAGTCATTTGGGAAATGACCCGCCTCGATTAGGACCGTAGGGAATCCAAGATGCTGAAAGCTATCGCCTGCGCAGTTACTATTGAAACTATCATCAAAGCGGCCAACCATGCCGGGAACAACGTTTTGAAGAGCTTCATTTATCCTCACAATGATATCAACGGCGTGCAAACGGACATCATTAAATTCGCATTCTGCATTATATGCCGGAGCAAGTAACGAAATTGTCGCAGGCCGACCCGTATCGCCAACACCAAATATTGTTCGCTGATCATGCAGGTTCAGGCATAATGAAGGTTTGAAAGAATCAACCACCGAACGCAACGCTCTTGATTCGGGTTGCGATAAATCGGCAAAATCCCTGTTGATATCGATACTATTGGCATTCTCACGCGTGTAAACTTCGCCGCCATCCGGATTCAACATCGGTATTATACAAATGGTAGTCTGCTTATGTATGAAATTACTCAGTGGCGAGTCCGAGGCCATTAAGTTTAGAAAATCGAAAATTGCCTTTGTTGCTGTTGTTTCATTGCCGTGCATTTGCGACCACATCAAAATACGCGTTGGTCCATTTCCGATTGTTAGCGAATAAAGTGGCCGGCCTAAAACCGAGGTTCCAATAATCTCCCGATGAGCAATTTGATTACCTATTATTAGCGGTTCAATATCCGACAATCGTATGTAGCGGCCGTGCAGTCGAGATTCGTAAATCTTGTCGACATCATAACAATAATTCATAGCTTAATAGTATAGTTACAAAAGTAAACATCTTTAAAATTACATCTGTAATGTTATAGAATAGCAATTAATATACATTTGTAAACGTTGTGATCGTGTGAATCCCGAATTGAAATTACAATCGTCACTTCGATTATAAATATTATTCTAATTAATTGCATTTCAGTTTGTTAATTTCATTCATATAAAGTAACAAGTAAACTGCAGAAATTAAACATTACATTTGTAACCGTTAATTTGTTTATGCCAACATCGTGGAAAAAATCACTGCCAGAATATCTCAAATTTTAAAATTCTACAATTTAAGTGCGGCTTCATTTGCCGATAAATTAGGGGTACAGCGTTCCGGACTTTCGCATATCCTGTCGGGTAGAAATAAACCGAGTCTCGATTTTATTATCAAGATCACCAACACATTTGATGAAATAGATGTTAACTGGTTATTGCATGGCAAAGGGAGTTTTCCCAAACAGGAATCAGCCCAGGTAGAAAGTACTCCCCCATTGTCTGAGTCAACTGCTCCCATATCCAAGGCCGATAACAAGAATAAGTCTGAAGTAAAATTGGATTCAGCCAGGAATGTAGCCAAAATCGTGGTTTTTTATACCGACGGCACATTTTCAGATTACAGTCCGAGGGATTAAATTTCGGCCGGCGGCGTAAAACTATATTTGCCCACCTTACCGCTGACGCCTTTAAAGAAACTTTGGATTTCAGGCAAATCGGCTTTGATATTAGACGAGGGATAATAGGGCGGTGCAATCTTCACCGTTTTGGTTTTATAATCGAATGCGACGGCAATAATCGGCACTTTCGCCTTTACTGCTATATAATAAAAGCCCGTTTTTAGACGGCTGACATGTTTTCGGGTGCCTTCCGGTGCGATAGCCAGACGAAAAACATCCTTACTTTCAAATACCGATGCTATTGCGTCAACTTTATTGAGACCGCCGCTTCTATCTATTGGCGTGCCGCCCATCCAGGTGAAATATTGGCCAAAAGGGAATCTAAAGAGTTCTTTTTTGGCTACAAATGCAATATCAATATTCAAGGTTCCGCGTACAAACAGACCTATGATGAAATCGAACCAGCTTGTATGCGGTACGATTATAAAAACGCACTTGCGTATCGCAGGATCAAAACGGCCATCCATACGCCAGCCTAGCACCCTAAAAAAAATCCATCCGTATAACCTTTTCTTCATGTCTGCATTTGGGGTAAAAATAACATTTATTATTATTTTTGGCCAAAACTTGCCTCAATGTTAAAACGCCTGCTAAGCTTCTTCATTCCTGTAAATATCCATAAACGCGAATCGGTTATAAGTAAATCACTGGAAGTCACTTGGAACAATGGAAAATTGGTGCTGGATTCCAAAAATACCAATTATTCTTTCGGAAGTTTGCAGCGCATTTTGCGAATCGGTTTAAATCACATCGGTTTTGACAACCTGCGAAAGATGAATCACATTCTCATTTTAGGCGTTGCCGGGGGAAGCGTAATTCGGACGTTAACACATGAGATCGCATACAAAGGAAAGATCACAGGTGTTGATATCGATGCCGAAGTGATTGCGGTGGCTAACGAATATTTTGGTCTGTCGACTATTCCGGGTGTTGAAATCGTTATCGATGACGCATTTGAATTCGTTTTAAAAACCAAAGGCAAATACGATCTGGTTGTAATCGACATCTTCAGTGATATCAGTATGCCTAACTTTCTTTTCGAGAGTTTTTTCGTCAATCATATTTCCCAAATCCTGGTGCCGGGCGGCCATATACTTTTCAATACAATGATACTTTCGGCGGCCGATGAAAAGCGGAACCAACAGTACATAGCCGACATCGACCGCAGCCGATTACAAGTGCGCACCATTCCCCGGCTTGAAAAGCACAATGAACTGATTGTTATGACTAAAAAAGATGCGTAGATTATGAGGTAAATTTGTATTTTTGGAATTAACCTACTTCACATGAACCCACACGAGCAGCTTATTGAGGAATTCTATGCCGGATTTGCGGCCCACAACGCAAAAATCATGATTAGTTGCTATCATCCCGACATCACATTTACAGATCCAGCCTTCGGCACCCTGACCGGAACAGATGTATCAGACATGTGGAGCATGCTCATCGAACGCAGTGGTGGAAATTTAGTCGTTGAATACTCGAACATCAGAGCAGACGAAAGCATAGGATCGGCACTTTGGACAGCAACTTATGAATTTTCGAAGACCAAGCGAAAAGTCCACAACATGGTTTCATCGCGTTTTGAATTCAAGGACGGATTGATCATACGTCATACCGATGAATTCGACATATGGAAATGGAGTCGGCAGGCACTTGGTTTTTCAGGCAAAATCTTCGGTTGGAGCCCAATCATGAAGAAGAAGATTCAACGCCACGCAATATCGTCGCTTCGCAAATACCAGCAAACGCTAAAATCGGTTTAAATCAAGATCCCATTCTTGAGACGCGTCATACTTAAGATGTCCGTTGCTGACCGTCAGCGGCGATGCAATGTTGTTGGTATAAAGAGCTCCGGTTCCCAATCCCTGTGGTATGGTGGTCTGTAAAGTGTAAGTCCACTGCGCGATTGCATTTAGTCCGATGTTACTCTCAAGTGCCGATGTTATCCACCATCCGATATTAAGTTGGTTGGCGATCTCAATCCATTCTTGGGCGCCACGAAAACCACCTACAAAACTCGGCTTTAAAATTATGTATTGAGGGAGGATTTCACGCAACAAATTTTGTTTGTCGGACCGACTTACGATTCCTATCAATTCTTCGTCAAGCGCAATGTCTAAATTCGAAGATCTGCACAGCTCTGCCATGATGTCATGCTGATTTTTAAGAATAGGTTGCTCTATGCTATGTAATTCTAATTCAGATAGTTTATTGATTTTATATAAAGCATCTGTCGACGAGAATCCTCCGTTGGCGTCGACTCGTAATTCAATTTCTTCCGACGAGAAATTTTGTCGTATTTCTTTTAAAATAGCCAACTCCTCATCAAAATCTATGGCGCCAATTTTAAGTTTAAGGCATTTGAATCCGGCGGCTATTTTCGCCACAATCTGCTTTTTCATCGACACGGCATCGCCCATCCATATCAATCCGTTTATTGAAATCTGGTCGTTGCCTCGGGTAAATTCGGAAGGAAATAGAATATAAGGATTGGCATTTTTCAATGATCGGAATGCGCATTCGACTCCCATCTGAATCGAAGGAAATTCGCGAAGCTGCTCCCAAAGCGCATGTTCACCCAGCGAAATGTTATCACAAACCCATCGTAGCTTCTCCTCATAATCGGGACGGTCGTCAAAACTTAGTCCGCGCAAAAGACCGCACTCGCCTATTCCTGTCCTTTCACCGTCTTTTATGACCAGGAACCAGGTTTCTTTCTGGCGAAGTACGCCGCGTGAAGTACCGGCGGGCTGTTTAAAGTCGAGTATATACTGTGCGTATGTAGCTTTCAAAAGATATTTATCTGTTGTGATTCTGTAGCATTGTGGCAGTCGATGCAGTCGATCGAAGTGCGGGCTATAAATCGAGTGATTCACCAATGCCAAGCAGCATCAGATCTTTTCCTACATCGAAGAATTTTTTGATGGCTTCATTATGGTTGATTTCAATATAACCGAACGTATCGAAATGGTAGCCGAGTATTTTATCGCATTTGACAAAATCGGATGCTATTATTGCGTCGTCCACATCCATGGTAAAGTTACTACCAATGGGAAATACGGCAAGGTCAAGTTTGGTGCGCATCGGAATCAACTTCATATCATATGTAAGCGCGGTATCGCCGGCAATATAGATGTTTTTGTGTTCGCCTTCAATGACGAAGCCGCCCGGATTTCCACCATAAGTACCATCCGCAAAAGAACTTGAGTGAATAGCGGTCACATACTTCACCCAGCCAAAATTAAATTCCCAGCTACCGCCATGGTTCATGGGATGGCATTTAAAACCCTTTTGCTCATAGTAAGCTGCGATTTCAGCATTTGATATAATCACGGCGCCGGTGCGGCCAGCAATTGCCTCCACGTCCAACGTATGGTCGCCATGCGCATGGGTTATCAGGATATAATCTGCTGCCAAATCACCTACATTGATGTGGCTGGCTTTTGGATTGGCTGAAATGTAAGGATCCACCAATAGTTTTATACCATTAATATCAATTCCAAGCGATGCATGTCCGTAAAAAGTTATTTTCATAGTTATAGGATGTTGTTGGTTATGACCTTATAAATCTGGACGAAAATATCAGAAAAAAAGAAAATCAGGCACAGTGAAAGCAGTACTGACAGAATAAATGTGCTGATAGCGAGTCGGCGAAGTTCCGGATCCAGTAGTCTCGCATCGGCATTGCGCGATACTCTATACAGGTGCGTACTGAGCGGGATAAAAGCTAAAAGAAATAGATATTGATCAAACTGGAAGTTTTTGAGTACAGCGAAGACCACTACCAAAATCATAGCGGCAACTATCAGAAAGTAATGATACAGCTTTGCTTTGGCACCGCCAATTTTGACTACCAATGTATTTTTTCCTACCATGCGATCTGAAATTTCGTCGCGCATATTATTCAGATTCAGCACGCCAACACTTAAAAATCCAATTGCGGTAGCAGGAAGCAACAAAGTGTAGTCGAGCTCTTTAGAAAACATAAAATATATCCCCAGTGTACTCACTAGACCGAAAAATACGAATACGAAAATGTCACCATATCCGCGGTAGCCGTAAGCTGTATTTCCTACTGTGTATCGAATAGCGGAAGCAATGGCTATAATTCCAAGGAACAGAAACGTTAATGAATATATCAAATAATCTTCTTTGAACGAATAGTAAATTAACAATATAGCCGATATCAGTGTCAGGATCGATGTGATGATCATTGCACGCATCATCTCCTTGGGTGTGATCAGGCCGCTTTGGATGGTGCGTGCCGGGCCAACGCGATCGCCATTGTCGGTTCCTTTGGTACCGTCGCCGTAATCATTGGCAAAGTTGGAAAGTATTTGCAGCCCCAGCGTGGTTGTCAGAGCGAAGAAAACTATATTCCAGTTGAACATCGCCTGTGACATTGCATAAAAACTACCCAGTAAGATTCCGGATACTGATAATGGTAATGTACGTACCCGCGCTGCTTCGATCCAATGTCTCATATTTTGCTTTCTGTTTAATGTGTTTACATCCAGTTTCGGTCGGATGTTTCTATTTCGTGTAACCAATGATTCACATATTGCCGCATCCTGTCGAACTCACCGAGTTGAAAGTCTAGATTTCCGCCGGCGGTATGCAGGGTGAGCGATCCTATATTCAATCCTTTGTGCCAAAACAACTGCGATGTCGAAACTGCCTGAATTTTAGCAGGTTCGATAATTTGGTTCGTAACATCCCAGGCCCCACTTTGCTTTATGATAAATCCCTCGCTTACAAACAGACGGTAATTTCGATATGAAAAATATACAATCAAACCAATAAGTGCAATGTAGATCGGCACAATCCATACATATTCCATAAGTAGCGGTTCATTTATGGCAACCAAAGCAAACACACCTAAAGGTAACACAATTGAAAGGAATATTGAAAAAATCAGCTTACGGATATTGGGCCGCAACATGATTCCTTTTTGCGGAACAACATCATATAAAAGCCGCATAATGGCATCGCGCTCTTTTTCATCACACCCCGGAATTTCCACTATAGAGTTCTTCTGCTTCCCTTCGCCCCCGCCCGCCTGCCTGATCTTGATCTCAGAAACATCGAGTCGTTTTTGAAAGAAGTTCCGCGTGACAAATGCTATTTGTGCGCGCTGCGGACGTAAAATGGTACTTTTTTTATTGATTAGTCCGTATGCCAATAATAAAGAGCCGCTTTGTCGGGTCATGTGCATGCCGTAGAATTTCACGACGGTGCGAAGAATATTGATCACCAGCAACAGCAAAAGCATCATCACTACAAAAATCAATAATGATCTTGCCATAAAACCCTGGGTAAGATATTGTTCCAGCTGAGCTTCGTCAATTGATTCGGTGTTGACCAACTGCCGAACATTCTCATACACGGTGACAAAAAATGCCAGTATCAGGCCGATGCTCCGGATGTAATTGGAAGTGATTCCGATCTTTAATAAGCTCAGCAGACTAATATTGATAAGTGAATCCGTCTCCGCCGTACTTGGATTGGCATCGGTACTATCACCCGAAGACACTCTATGGGCATTATCCAGCAATTTAGCCTTTAATGCAAGCGCAAGGTCATGGGAGACTGCCTTGATCATACCTTCTTTATTGGATGATCCGGCGCTGTCAACATCGAGTTCGTATACTGAAATTATCCTCTGAATAAGCGACTGGTTGATGTTTACCTGCTGGATTTTTTCCAGTTGAATCGCAGTTTTGCTTTTGTTGAAAATACCTTCACTGATGATAAACTCATTATTTTCAGCATCGATATAAAAGGTAAAGTTCAGGTATTTAAGATATGCGGCGATTCCCGCAACTGCTATAAAGCCGAAAACGCCGACTGATATTACTAAAAAATCGTACGATTTCTCGCGAAAAACATATAGAAGTGCAATCGGCCAGAAGGCTCTCGCAAATTGCCGAACAGTATCGAAGAACATCACCAGTACTCCAATGGGCGACTGCCTTTGCGGCGTGCTGAAATCGGTCATCACAGTTCCTTTTTTATTTTCCCCATCAGCAGTTGTTTGATATTTTCGGCTTCCTCCTTCGGAATTCCGGGTATTTCCAGATCGCTTCCGCTGCCTCCGGCCGTGAAAATGTGGATTTCTGCCAAATCAAAATAACGGGGAATCAATCCTTCGTGCAATGCCACGTGCTGAACGCGGTTATAAGGCACAATCACCGTTGTGGTGCTGATTACCCCACTTTGGAACAAAACATCGTGCGTGCGGAAGGCATAGCCTTTTTTGACGAATGATAATCGGGTGAAAATCGTGAGCAATCCGAAGAAGACAATAAATGCCGTTCCGATTTCGAACATATATTCCCGCCAATGGTCGTTGAAAAACAGGGCCAGTGAGAGAGCAACCGATGCGATTACAAAAAAAATTGCGAGATTAAGAAGCAGAACATGCCAGTAAGCCGGATGCAGTTTCGTAAACTGTACTTCTTCAAATCGCGGCAGTGTAGTTGTATCGATTGTCGTATTGGTAAAATTTTCCACGTAAAGATTTATAATGTTATGGCAACCACTTCTTTTCGAAATTAGGTTTCCTTTTTTCCAAAAATGCATCCCGCCCTTCTTTTGCCTCATCGGTCATATAGGCAAGGCGGGTCGCTTCGCCGGCAAAGACTTGTTGTCCTACCATCCCGTCATCGGTAAGGTTCATGGCAAATTTGAGCATTTTGATCGATGTAGGCGATTTTGCCAAAATTTCCTGAGCCCATTCATAGGCTGTATCTTCCAGTTGATCGTGCGGGACAACAGCATTCACCATTCCCATCTCAAAA
>JADKLW010000644.1_pt1 | contig 12738 bp, 21 predicted proteins | sample 8641881 | NCBI WGS metagenome assembly JADKLW01 (sample SAMN16272185, study PRJNA661076) | feces metagenome | isolation source: fecal sample from diarrhoea affected cattle B | host: Bos taurus | place: South Africa: Lokaleng Village, Mahikeng | collected 2019-09 | reverse complement strand
AGCACAGCACCCAAGCGGGCGCTGTGCTCATGCCTCTGGAATGAAAAAAGCCCGCTATATGGCGGGCCGTTGGTGGTAGCTATTGCGTTGTTCAGTTCAGCGCGTCCTTGAGGGGCTTGCCTGGGGTGAACTTGGGCACCTTGGATGCCTTGATCTTGATAGCTTCGCCAGTGCGAGGGTTGCGGCCGATGCGTGCGGCGCGCTTGGTCACCGAGAAGGTGCCAAAGCCCACCAGCGAGACAGTGCCGCCCTTTTTCAGCGTTTGGCGCACAACGGATAGCGTGGCCTCCAGTGCGCGGGCGGCGCCCGCCTTGGACAGGTTGGTGTTGTAAGCGATGTGCTCGATCAATTCGGTTTTGTTCACAGGTCACTCCTTCGTTAAAAACAGGGGTAGCCCTTGTTTATCAAGGGCAGGTTGCTATGGTTTTATGCTGAAATAACCAATTCGTCGGCCAGCTTGCGCATGCCCATAGCCACCTTGATCAGCAGGCGGTGCACGTCAGAGGTCAGCACCAGCACGGCGCCGCGCTCCTTGGTGAAGGTGATGCCATTGGTTTCCAGCGTTTCCGCCGAGATTTGGCCAAGGCCCGCATTCTTGAGCATGGTGTTGACTTGTCCAAGCTTTAGGATTTCGCCTTCCACTTTTGCGTCGGCTTTAGGAGCGGCACGTGCTTGTTGAGCGCAAAGAGAACCCTCAAACTGTTGCTCGATGACTGACAAGACCTTTGCCGGTGCTGGAAGTTGCCAGCATTCGATATCTCCACAAGCGTTGCCACCATGGTTGCCGTCGCACTTGGCTTTGGCCGCAGGCGCTGCAGCAGCATCAATCACAGCCTTGGCTTGCTGGGCTGCTTGCACTTCGGCAGCTTGGCGTTGGCGTTCGGCTTCTTCAGCTTCTGCCTTTGCCTTGGCCGCTGCCTCACGCTCAAGCCGCGCAGCTTCTTCCTTGCGGATCTGCTCGCGCTGGGCTTCCAGGCGCTGGGCCTCAGCCTGCTTGTGGTTGCCAATGCGCAAGGCGGCCAGAGCCTCGAAGTCCTCTTCAGCCTTGGCGCCCACGGTGGCAAAGTCAGCAAACAGGGCGATCCAGTCACCGTCCGATTGCATCAGATGCTTGCGGTTAGTCTCCAAGCGCTCGGCCAGCACGGTCATGTCATGCTTGGCACTTGTCAGGGCCACGGCCACGGCGTCTTCCATGTTTGCCAGTGACTTCTTGCCCTTGATGACTTCACCAAAGCCACCGGCCACACGGGGCAACCAGTTGGCGCCAAGGCTTTGGTTTAGGGTTTGAATGTGCCGATCAAGGGCAGACTGTGCACCGGTGACTAAGCCAGTACGAAGCGAATCCTTTTTGGCTGCCACCAGCTTTTCACGGGCAAGGCGAGTAGTGCGCGCCAAGTTCTTCAAGTCAGCTTTCAAGCGGCGCATCTGCTCGACAACACTGATCGAAGCCAAAGCGGCATCTTCACCAGCATCAAGAGCATCTTCGGCCTTTTTTAGCGCCTTGCATTCAGCCTCTGCATCGGCAAACTCTTGGTCAGTCGAAGGGCTGGGCACCATCTTGGCAATGAAGCCACGCAGTGCATCACCGAAAGCATCTAGGTTGCCGCCAATGGCGAGCGCGCCATTTACTTGAATGACCACGGCGGGCAGGCTTTCTACTGGGGCTGCCATGGCCGCGGCGGGGCGTTCAGCTGCTGGGTCGTAGGCTTCCGAATCCTTGTTGATCTGGAGCCAGCCCGCCGCAATCTTTGCGCGCAGCTCAAGATTTGGGTAGTACCAGCAGTGGCGCTCTTCCATCAACTGTTCACCCTCCCACTTGCTGGCTACGAACAAAATTTTCTCGATGGAGGTGGCCACCATGGCCTGATGCTCCATCTGAATTTGGTATTCAATCGGCAGACTTTCGCCTGTGCAACCTTCGTGCATGGCTTCGCGCAAGGTGTTATTGAGCGACTTGTGCTCAAAGCCCACGTCATGCATGAAAGTCAGTCCGTCAAAGCTGGCTGACCAAACGCCATTGACCCCCACGCAAGGCGACAAGTCCTCGCCAATGATTTCTTCTGCCAGCGGGCGGGCCAAGGCTTCAAACTGGTGACCAGCATCAAAGCGGCGCTGCGTGGCCGCGTCCACGTCAGGCGTGATGCCTGTGGCTAGCTCTTTGATCAGATCAGAGCGGCTTTTGTAGCTGCTGCAGCCCATCATGGCCGGGGCATCGCTGGCGTTGAAGTGTTTGCTTCTATGCGCCAACCACTCAGCGCTGCCTTGTACGAGAGATACGATTTGCATGCTCATGGTGCTTGCTCCAACTCCGCCACGCGGGCGTCAAAGATTTGGGAAAGGTTGGCTTGTTGGTCTTGGTCGGCTACAGCATCAATCAGGCTGCCGAGTTCATAGAGCTTGTCTAGGTCGGCACAGGACTGCATGTCTGCCGCCAGCTTGTCGGGGTCAACCTGCGGAGCGTCTGGTTGCTTTTGCTTAACTTCAACGGGCACTAGCTCTTGCACAGCTGCATCAAGCTGCTCGATTTGCTCTTTGCTCAGTGGTGCGACTGAGTTCAGCCAAGCAAGGGTGTCGTCGCGCGTCTTGATGCCGTCCGCGATTGCCTTGGCCCAATTGCCCAAGCCCTTGTCAAACTTCGCTTGGTCGTAGGGCGGCTTGACCACTTCCGCAGTACCCATGCTTTTTGGCACCGCTTGCGGGCCTGCATGCGTCACCGTGCCATCAGGTTCTTGGACAAATACATCCTGCATTTCCTCTGCTGTAGGCAGCCCCATCAGCAGTTCAGGCGCATAGATGCGACCGAAGAATGCAGCAGAGCGGTAGCGCAGCATCAAGTCAGGCATAGATCGCCACTTGCTGCCGTTTTTTCCGTACCAGCCTTCATTGACTGCCATTTCCATGGTGACCGGTGCAGACTCCAGACGCTCGCCCGTTGCCTTTTCAATGGCCCATGCAATGCAGCGTGCGTTTTTGACTCGAGCCTTGTGCTTCTTTTCGGTTTTCTGCCCGTTCGACCACTCGAACGTTGAGTAAGTGGCATCCACCTCTTCGAGCCACTCAAGATCAAAGCGTAGGGGGGAAAACTTCCCGCAGTTGTTGATGGCCGCAATGATGAATTGGCTCGACCAACTGGGGCGCCCCTCGATGATGTGCAGGTTCTGCATGATCATCAGCGGGTTAGCATTCATGCGCTGGGCCATGTCCAGGGCAATCATGCAGTTTGGTACCGCCGAGGGGTTGGGTTCGACCGTGGCGCGCTGGCCATAGCCTTTGGTGACCATGTTCTGATAAGCCGTTGGCACCATGGTGCTGCTGGCAAACGCCTTGGCGCTGCGCTGCAGGAATTCAAAGCTGGCCAGGTCACCGAAACCCATTGTGACGGGCGGGGCTGCACTTGTGTCAGCCGGGGTGGTTACTGCATTCATACAAACCTCACATTGGAAAAACAGGGGTTGTGCACATGGCTATAGCGCCAGCGCAGAAGACGGCTGCGCAAATGACAGCCACGCATAAAACAAAAGCCCGCGATCTGGCGGGCTTTATGGGGCGCTTGCGCTTGGGGATGCGCTGCAGAGGGATGGGTGGGGTCATGCGCGATTCATCCTGTCCAGACAAATGACGCTCGCCGGATGGCTGCGCGGGAAGCAGATTGCAGCCCAGGTGATTGCGGCTTTTGTGCTGGGAAAGGGCAGGCGGAACTGGCCGGCGCCGCGTACTTTGACTAAATAGAGCATGGTGTCTCCTTGCCTTTGATGGTTTCGACAATTGCCTTATTCACCGCCGTAAAGCAGGTGTCGCATAGGTCGTAGCGGTGGTTTTCTCCGGCAACAGCGTGGCCGTATAAGTCGTGCACGTCGTTGGCTGTTTCGACCTTGCCGCGATACCGCCAGTTTTTGCCGATCAACTCATTCGCGCAGCAATCGCAAGTCCAGACGGTCTGCGCTGGGATTTCTTTCTTTGCCATAGGTCTGTGTCCTAAAGCGCGTCAGCGCTGTGTTCCGAATCTGTCGGACTCAGCAGCTCGCGCACCTGTTCAGGCGGCAGCGGCTCTGGGTATTGAGGTGCAGTGGAGCAATCAAACATCTCAAACATTCGCGTCCACCTCCTGATTGGCATAAGCCAGCGCAATGGCGTCCAGCTCGTCCGTGGTCATGCGGTCGGTGATCTCAATGCCGCGCAGGTACACGGCACGCACTTCAAGATCTTCAAAATCAATGCCCTTGGGTGCATACACGAACGTGTCCAGCCACAGCATTTCCACGTGCTTGTATTCGTAATGGATCAAACCTGCCTCCGGAGCCGTTGTCTTGCGGTGTGTGGCCAGCTCGTTTTGCATGATCCGATTCTTGGTCTGCAGACGGTCAATGATGTCGATGCGGATGTCGAGTTCACGCTGCAGAACTGCGACTTGCTCGGCGTGGTTGCTTGCGTTCATAAGTGGTCTCCAGAAACAAGAAAGCCCGCCGAGATTGCTCAGGGCGGGCTGGGTGGAATAAAGAGCCGGTGCCCGTGGGCGTGCCGTGGGAAGCTAGAGAGGGAGGGAGGAGATACCCACGACCCGGCTGGAAAAACGATCAGGTCAACTGTCAAGTGTTGGCTGACAGTTCACCAAATCGCCCTGCATATCGCTGCAGGCGGCGGTGTTTATTGCCCACGGGGCGCGATCACTTACACGATGCTCTCCAATCTCGTAGATTGCCATTCTGGTTTGGCCTAGCCGGATCAATATCCGACACCGTGCGCTGTCGGCGTGGGCAGCTGTACCTTGGAATTCCCGACACTTACCCCTGTCGGGCCGCGCGCCTATCGCGGTGGTTCTGGGGTGACTACAAACAAAAACAGCCTCCGGTTGGAAGCTGCTTGTGTTTGGACATGAAAAACCGCCTCAGCGGGCGGTTTTGTGTGCGGGACTGGTGACCTTATTGGCTCGCTGTGCAATTCTTGGCTGCGCGGGCAGCATTTAATTGCGCAAGGCGTTTATTTGCCGCTTCCATGGCTGCGTTCTTTTCCATGATGTTGCCCATGCCAAAGTCACCAAGGAATGACAGCACAGAACGGCCGTCGAACTGGCTTTCCTTGTCCACGTGCCCCAAGTAGCCATGAACCTTTGCCATTTCAAGGTCTAGCTCTCTGCAGGTCATTGAGGTTTTCTCAAATTCAGTCAACTCCCCTTGACGCCCGTAGTTCTTGGTTGCACAGCCTGCAAGCGCTGCAGCAGTAACTGCCGCGATCAAAATTAATTTCTTCATCTCTCCTCCGGTTGGTTATCGCTGCAAAGGTTAGCAGATGATTTTCTCTTCAAACCACAGCCCTCTGTCACAAGGCTCTGGTTTGTCTCCCCTGGTTGTGACCCCAGGGGCGCGGCTTGCATCTCCTGACTGCTGTCAGCTCAAGTCGCCTTGCGTATGGCCTCGGTTCCGGTAGTTCAACGGGCTTGGCCAACCACTTTTGCTTCTGCCGTGGTGCTCAGGGGCAGGTCTTTCGACTGTTCATCCTTCGAGGGGCCAAGATGTGATTTGGGGAGGCGGGCCGGATTCGATGCCGGCAGCTGGTTTGGCTTCACTTCTCGATGACGGGGCATCCGCCCTTACTGTTGCAAACCCGGAACCTCGGAGGCTTTCGCCCTCATAACGTGCGCTTGTTCCCGCACTTCCCGCGTGTCACTTTTCGCCTACTCCATCCCGAAGGATTCAGCGCTCCACGCCGCCGCCTCTCCAAATCACTCTCAGCCGCTTTTTAAAGAGCTGGGCGCTTAGCTCGATCACTTGGCACCCATCGCGTTGGTGCACCACCTGCATCGCCCCTTTAGGAGCTAACCCCGCCTTTGCTTCCTGTTGGCTTCGGCCCCGTATCGCTGGGCCTTGGGTGTTTCGCGGTTTGGTGCTGCGATGGGTGAAGTATCGGCAAACCGATAAATAAAGTCAAGCGGTATTCCGATAAAAATATCTGTATGCCGATATACTGAACCCATGACCACACACCACACAGACGAAAAAAAGCCCGCTCGGGGCGGGCTGTCTGTGACTAAGAGTGTATTGTGGGCTAGCTCTTCTTTAGGCTAAACCTAACTTTCAAATCATTGAACCAAGATGGATCAATAAGTTTTTCATGCTGCAATCTGCCAGCAACTACGCCAGGATGAATTTTGATTTTGGCTGCAAATTCTATAACGGCATTTTTGCGTCTTAGTACAGGAAGTTCTGGCTCAAAAATCTTTGGAATCAGCCAGTTGCTAGCCCACAAATTTGCTTCATGTTCTTTTATATCTGTGCTTCGCGTTGCATTGGGATCGTCTAGAAAAATTGATTTTCTTTCTTCCGCGTTATTCCCATGCAAAAGAATGTGAGCCGCCTCGTGAAAGAAAGTAAACCAGAATTTATCGTTGCTTTTCCCATAAAGTGACATTTGAATAATAGGGTGAGACGGGCTGATCCATCTTGCCACTCCACTCACATGTGCTCTAGGAATAGCAGGCACAAAAACTAAAAGCACTCCAGCTTCAAAAAGCTCTCTGCGCATAATTGGCTCAAAAACTGCTGGTGCTTCGCAAGTAAGTCCGCGGATAGTTTTTAGCGCTTGTTCAAATCGAGCTTTGTCAAATTTAGGTGGGTTGGCTTTTTCTGCAACTAACTCTCCAAGACGCAGCCACGCTGAGATGGCGCCAACGTCACATTGCTCCTCTTTGCTCCGTCGGAATGCCATCTGCTGTCCGCCATAGTGGCTTCTCCACAAATCAGGGGAGGCAAAGCCAAAGAACTTCAAGCAACTAGCAACTATGCTCGGTTTGTTTTTTTCATTGTTTGTAAGCCTAGGAATCGCTCCGCATGCCATTAAATCTTTAACTGGCAATTCATCGAGCCAACCAACCCAAGAAGCATGCTTGGCCGCAGCTTCAAGTCTAGCTTTATGTCGTTGGTAATTTGCTTCACGGTTCATCCAAAAGTCAACCGTGCCGCCAAGTACTCTTTCTAATCTCTGGGCTGTCTCAAGGGTGAGTGAAGCTTTCCCATTAATTAGCAGGCTTATGTGTTTCTCGGTATAGCCTAGACGTGCAGCCAAGTCTGTCTGTGTCCAATTACGCTCTTCTAGCGCATCTAAGATGGAATCTCCGGGTGGGGAAACCCAGTCTGGAGAGAACGGAGCATTTAACTCAGTCATGGTAGTCCCCTATGTATTCAATGCAAATGATGGTTACGGATGTCCAATCAATACCCCCATCTTTTTTGGTAGGGCAAGGGGTATGGTCTGGAGAGAAAACAAGTCTGCATCCACCAGAGAGATCTACAGAGTACTGACCAGCCCTATCGCCAGTTAGCTCATGTGGCCTTCCATTGAACAATTCGGAGACGCATCCAGCAGCCTCAAGTTCACTTAGCCTAGTCTTTAGCTTTCGTGCGTTTTGTGGTCCAAGCTTGCGAGTTGCTATAACTTGCTTCTCACACAAATCTTGGATTTTTTTGTCTCCAAAATTGATCTCCAAGTTTCCCTCATTTTATTCTTCTTTACCAAACAGGTAAAGATTGTCTTTGTAAAGTAATGCTGCTGAAGCTTGTGGCCGCTTCACTTCCTCCGGAACTTCCTGCGGTGCTCGATCATGGTGCCGATGACAACTAGGTGGTGCTCATCGCTACGCATTACGGGATAGTCATCGTTTAAAGGCACCAGCTCAAACACTTCCTTGCCTAATTCATTGATTCCGCGCACGCGGTACTTCTTGAATGTGGCCTCTTGCTTAGTGTTGCGGGCAGCCACAAAGTCCCCAGGGCGAGGCGTCACGTCTGGGTCAATCAGCACGCGGTCGCCTGGGCGGAAGTCCGGGAGCATGGAGTCGCCCTCGATCTCCAAAAAGAACGACCACTGCGAAGCGTCGTCATCTCCAAATTCCACATCAAAACCGTCGCCAGGGCCGTAGGGTGTGGCGATCTCGCACAGGGCCCCGGCTTGTATGCGGGAGATCACCGGGTAAGGGCGCATGCCAAGGGCTACTTGCTGAACATTTGCATCGAAGCCGTCATCCATCCTGCCATCGCCTTTGGATAGCCAAATAGCCGAGCACTTAAGGGCTGCAGCCATTGCGGGTACATGACTAGATCCATTGCCAGTCTTCTCAAGCTCGGCAATCGTTGATTGACCAATACCCACTTTTTTTGCGAGCTCGGCTTGAGTCATCTTGGCTGCTTTCCGTGCTTCTTTTAGACGGAGCCCAAATTCAGTATTCATGAGTGTGAGCATACGGAATTCCGGTAGCGGCAAGCCGATTGCATAAACATCGGCAAACCGATATAGTCTAGCCCATGCAATGGAAAGACTACATCGCGGCCATAGCCGAAAAGGGCGCCTCTCAAAGCCAGATTGCCAAGCAGGCTGGCTGTGGGCAGGCAACTATTTCTGATCTTGCTTCGGGCAAGACGCGGGAGCCTCGCCATTCGCTTGGCGAAGTCCTGTTGCGTGTGGGGCGTCGGTATGGCGTGAAAACGCCAAAGACGATCAAACCCTCCGAAACCACGGAGGCCTAACCCATGACCTCCGCCCAATTTCCCGTCAGTGATGACGCGCGCCAGTGCTACGAAATCTTGCTGGCCCTGCGCGTAGCCGACAACCACCAGCGCCTTTACATCAAAGCGCAAGAAGAGGGGCTGGTGAATTTGATTCGTGAGCATGTGCCCATGGTGCTTGTTTCGCGCTTCCCAGAGAACCAGCTGATTGCCCGAGCTTTCGAGGCCGCAAAGCAAGCAGGGGGTGCAGCGTGAGAAATCCAGCAGCAGCACAACGTCCTACACAGCGCAGCGCCTGGGACATTCCAGCGCGCTCCATCGCCCAGGACCTTCATCAAACCACCCGCCTGGCCCACGCCCCCAAGCCCAGCCAGTATTTCCAGATCACCAAAGCCGCTGACATGCACCGCACACAGCGCATCTCGAAGGCAGCGATATGACCGAATCTCAATTTGCGGTGGTGCCGCTTGAGGTGGTTCAAGACCGCCGCCTGACGCTGGAGCAGACCCGTGTGTTGGTGGCGTTGTTCAGCTTCCGCAACAAGGTGACCAACACGGTGTGGCCTTCACGCGCTGCGATTGCAGAGCGCACAGGTATGCACCCATCCAACATCAGCAGCGCAACTTCGGCTTTGGTGAGCCTGGGCTGGCTGCTTAAAGAGGGGCTGGGTGGTCACTCCAAATCTACCCGTTACACCCTTTGCGTTCCTGACTTGGTGAAGCCAACAACAGTAGCCGAACAGGCTACGGTAGCCGAATCGGCAACGGTAGCCCATTCGGCTACTCCAACGGTAGCCGATTCGGCTACACCCCCCCTAGCCGATTCGGCTACACGCAAAGAACAGTCCATTGAACTATCCAATGAACAAAAGAATACAGCGCGTGCACGCTCGACTGCGATTGCCAAACCGGATGGCGTGACCGATCAAACCTGGTCGGACTGGTTGCAACTTCGCAAAAGCAAAAAAGCGGCTGTGACCCAAACCGCTGTGGACGGGATTGCCCGTGAAGCCGCAAAAGCTGGTTACAGCCTGGAGAGCGCTTTGGCCACGTGCTGCAGCAATGGCTGGCAAGGCTTCAAAGCCGATTGGGTGCAGCAGCGTGCAGGGCAGGGGCGTGCCCCGCAGGAGACGGCCTACCAGCAGCAGATGCGCGAACGAGTGGCCGTGCTGACGCCACGTTTTGCAGCTCAAGCGCCAAAGCAGCAGGCCGGGGACTTTTTCCGCGAACAGGCGATTGAGGTGCAGGCCCATGAGGTTGCCAGCGCCCGAATGATCGGAGGTCAACGATGAGCCAGCAGCAAGTCCCCAAGCAAGCGCGTCCACTGCCCATGCCGTGGGTGGACAAGATTTTCGAGAAGCTGGGCAAAACCTACGGCCGCGACTTTTTGGCCCGCTGGGATGGTTTTGAGGCAGACGCAATGACCGAGGTCAAGCAGGACTGGGGTGATGAACTGGGCGGCTTCATCGACCAGCCGGACGCCATTGCCCACGCCTTGGCCCACCTTCCAGTCAAAGCGCCGAACGTGATCGAGTTCCGCCAGTTGTGCCGCGGCGCACCGAAACCAGAGTTCAAGCAGCTGCCACGCCCAACGCAAGACCCGAATTTGGTGGCTGAGGTGGTGGGGGTTGTGAAAAGCAAGCTCACCCATCTGCCAAAGCTGGATCCCAAAGACTGGGCGAGAAAGCTCAAAGCCCGCCACGAACGCGGCGAAAAGCTGGGTGCACACCAAATCAGCGCATACCGCCAAGCCCTGGGCATCCGGGCTAAAGCGCTCGGTGTCGAATAAAAACAGGAGCACAAAGCCATGATCGTTATTGGAATCGACCCCGGTTTGACAGGCGCAGTTGCCGTGATGGATCACAACGGTGTGCGCGCTGTATTCGACATTCCCACCATGCCCGTGCCTGGGGCTGGGCCAAAGGCGCTGGTGAAGAACAAGATCGACGGCTATACCCTGTGTCAGTTGCTGCTTAAGCACTGCCCAGCCAGCGAAGGCAAGCCTCGCGTGGTCCTGGAAAAGGTCAGCACCATGGGTGGGGCCAACAACGCAGTGCAAACACAGGGCTCGTTGATGCGCAGCTTGGGTGCAATTGAGACGGTGATCGAGTGCCTGAAGTGGCCCTTGGAGCAGGTGGCGCCCCAGTCGTGGAAGAAGCAGTTTGGTATTGGGTCGGACAAGACCAAGGGGTTGGAAGCCGCACGCCGCTTGCACCCCGAAGTGCTGGCTGACCTCAAGCGCGTGAAGGACCACAACAGGGCAGAGGCCGTGCTGCTGGCCCACTACGGACGCATGGAGGTGGCCTGATGGATCGCGTCACCCTCAGCCTGTTTGAGCCCCAGCAGGCGCACAAGGCGATCATGCACGCCTGGACCCATGCCAAGAACGCAGTCATGGCCGGTCACCGCCTCACGCTGGAAATTCGTCCGGAAAAGCGCAGCGATGCACAAAACAGGCGCTTGTGGTCCATGCTGAGCGACATCAGCGAGCAGGTGAACTGGCATGGGCACCGCCTCACCTCCGCGGAGTGGAAAGACGTTTTCTCAGCCGCTCTCAAACGCACGAAGGTCGTGCCCGGCCTCGATGGCGGCTTTGTGGTCTGTGGCCAGTCCACCAGCCAGATGACCAAGCGCGAAATGTCCGAACTTCAGCAGCTGATGGAAGCCTTCGGCGCTGAGCATGAGGTGGCCTTCCGGGCGTTTGGGGAGGGTGCATGAGCTGCCCAGACTGCACCCATGCCCAGGCCATCAAGCACTGGGGCGGCTTTCACGCCAGCTGCCACGGCTGCCAAGTGCGCGCACTGGCCACAGGCCCTGCCCATCACACGGCCATGCAAGCCAATGCCATGACGCCCGCATACCGCTCCGCGCTGCAACGCGCATTTGGCGAGGACTGGCGCGCGGCCCATGAAGAGGTTAAAGCCGAGCACGAGCGCATCAAAGGGATGGCATGAACAACCAGCTGACCAAAGCCGAGCGCGAGCACCTGGCCAAGGTAAAGAGCCTGCCTTGCTCAGTCTGTGATGCACCGCCACCGAGTGAGGCGCACCACCTGAAGCAGCACCAGCAGTACACCTGCGTGGCCTTGTGCCAGGACTGCCACACGGGCAGCCACAACGGATGGCATGGCCGCAAGGCGATGTGGCGAATCAAGAAGATGGAAGAAATTGACGCCTTAGCCATTACGGTTAAGCGCCTGATGCTTTTAAAGTAGGAGCAATAATTGATCGAAGCACCAACTACACAAGAGCGCTACACCCAAGCCATTCAGTCTTCTAGCCTGCGGGTGGAGGCTGATGTGCGCGGTGACGCTGATTACCTGATAGCAGCAGGCTGGTGCAAATCACGGTTTGGCGCAGTATTGATTCGACTGCAGGCCGAGTGGGATGCCTCAGAGCGCCTTGTGCCACAAAGGCCTACCAAGCGCGACATCATGAAGGCCGCTCTGGTGAATATTGAGACGCGCAAAGAAAAGAAGGAGGGTAAAGAGCGCCTAAAACATGTTCGCAAGATCACCTCTGAAAGCATGGAAGAGGCGCGCGAGAGGCTGATGGGCGCCTACACCAGCGAGAGGAAAAGAGCCTTGGCTCCGCTCAAGTCTTTGCCTGCTGCTGGTCTGCACCTGTCTTTGAAGATGGCCTTAGATGGCGAAATGCTCGAAGACCTACCTGCGCAGGTTTTGCTGTACTGGCTGTCACCGAATTGCAGGGTGTGTCATGGAACGGGGGTGCAGGCAGCAACAGAGAAAGGCTGCGGCAAGTGCCGCGAGCGTCCGGGCTTTGAGCCCATCCCAGGAGGATTGTTGGGCAAGATGGCGCTGGACTACATAGAGGACTGCGTGGCAAGAGCGAGGGCAGACATGCGAACCTATTTTGCTACTTGACACGATGTGGTAGCATGCGTCCATGGCTCGCAGCGATAAAGTCCAGCCCGCCATGTTTTTGTTGAACGCCCTGTATTAGCCCATAGCGGTGCAGGCAGCCAGAGATGGAGAGTCGCGCCTTGCAAAATGTCACACATTCAGCCGACGATGACATTTAACATCCCGCTCCGATGGAACAGAGGGTTTTTGCCTACCTTTTGTAAGTCTCCTTTTGACTGGTTAGTTGCAAAGCCGGGGCGTACACGGCAACCACATGGGGTGTAAGTCCTACAAGCTAACCGGGTGCAAGGTTCCCGGTACCATATTCAAAGCCTCAGCCTAAACACTGAGGCTTTTTGGTTTCGCACATCAGTTGGCCATT
>JADKLW010000453.1_pt2 | contig 12740 bp, 12 predicted proteins | sample 8641881 | NCBI WGS metagenome assembly JADKLW01 (sample SAMN16272185, study PRJNA661076) | feces metagenome | isolation source: fecal sample from diarrhoea affected cattle B | host: Bos taurus | place: South Africa: Lokaleng Village, Mahikeng | collected 2019-09 | reverse complement strand
AAATGGACACGTGAAAGCGATCAATGGAAAAAAATTGTCGCTTCCATGGAATCAACGGCCCAAACTATGGAAATCATAGAGAAAAAACAAGAATTGGTTGAAAAAATACAATTGGTGGAAGAGGTGCTGCAGCGTGAAAATTCCTAATGGCCAGCAGATCATCGAAGAATTCGAAAAGTGGTCGCCCAAGTATTTAGCGATGGAAGGCGACCCGATCGGTTTGCATGTAGGAACTTTAAACAAAAAAATCGAAAAGGTTCTGGTAACTTTGGACGTCAATGAAGACGTTGTAGACGAAGCGGTTGCTAAAGGTGCCGGGTTGATCATTGCCCATCATCCGCCGATTTTCCGTCCTTTGAAAAACCTGCAGACGGATTTTCCGCAGGGGCGCCTAATGGAAAAACTCATCAAATCCGATATTGCCGTCTACGCGGCACACACCAACCTGGACGTTGCACAAGGAGGCGTCAATGATTTATTAGCGGATGCCCTTGGATTAAAAAATACGAGCGTGCTGGTGCCCACTTTTGAAGCGGAATTGGTGAAGATTGCAGTCTTCGTGCCGGAAAGCCATGAAGAGGCTGTACGGGAAGCGTTCGGCAAAGCGGGAGCCGGCGCTATTGGCGATTATGAATACTGCAGCTACACTTTGTCCGGAACAGGACGTTTCCGCCCAACAGCAGAAGCGGATCCGTATATCGGAGAAGCGGGGAAAATGGAAGTGACCGCAGAATCAAAAGTGGAAGTGGTTGTCCGCAAACAAGAAAAAGACCGTGTCATTAAAGCGATGATTGCGGCACATCCGTACGAAGAAGTCGCATACGATGTCTTTACGTTGGAGAACAAAGAGATTGCGATGGGATTGGGGCGCGTCGGATCGTTGGAAACGCCAATGACATTAAAGGAATTTGCCGATTGGACTAAGCAACAGTTGGATGTTCCGTCTCTGCGCATGGTCGGGGATCCGAATGCCACAATCAAAAAAGTGGCCGTGCTCGGAGGCGATGGCAATAAATACATCCAACAGGCTAAGCGCGCTGGAGCGGATGTCTATGTCACAGGGGATCTGTATTTCCATGTAGCACAGGATGCACAGGCAATGGGGCTGAACATCATCGATCCGGGCCATCATGTGGAAAAAGTGATGATTCAAGGCGTGGTGGAGCATATGGCAAAGCAGCAGCCGATGTGGCAATGTGAATTCCTGCCATCACAAACGAATACAGAACCTTTCCGGTTCATTTAAAAGAAAAATCTAGAATGGTTTCAAAAAAACGGTGTCCATCGAAAAAATCTGTCTTTAAAACGACAAACTTTCAAGGTTGCAGTATTTTATTTGATGCTATACTAAACGTACAACTCAATAGACTTTGACTTTATGTCAAAGGGGAGTAGCTATAGGGAAACCTATTTCACAGTCGTCATTACATGGTTCGTAGCCATCGGTTGTGATAGCAAATATTTTGCTTAGCGAGACCTTTGCCTTTTATTAGGCAAAGGTCTTTTTTGTTGGCAAAAATTAGGAGGAGGAAAAAGGATGGAAGCAATTTTATTGGAGTATTTATGGGTATTACTAGTACTAGTGGCGCTGGAAGGGCTATTGGCGGCCGATAATGCTGTTGTCATGGCGGTCATGGTCAAGCATTTACCGAAAATACAACAGAAAAAAGCCTTGTTTTATGGATTGATTGGAGCTTTCGTGTTCCGTTTTGCGGCTTTGTTCATGATTACAATTTTAGTGGATGTGTGGCAAATTCAGGCTTTGGGAGCAGCTTACCTCCTGTTTATCGCCTTCAAGCATATTTACGATCAACGGAAAGGGAAAGAACATTCTCTTGAACCGGAAGCGACTAAGGGATCAGGCTTCTGGATGACTGTTTTGAAAGTAGAACTTGCAGACATCGCTTTTGCGGTCGATTCAATGCTGGCTGCAGTAGCGTTGGCAATGACATTGCCTCATCTGGGGAGTATGGAAATCGGTGGAATCAACGGCGGCCAGTTCGGCGTCATGCTGGCCGGCGGAGTGGTCGGTCTCGTTATCATGCGCTTTGCTGCTCATAAATTCGTCAAGTTATTGGCAGATTATCCACAACTGGAAACCACAGCGTTTGTAATTGTAGGCTGGGTTGGCGTTAAGCTGCTGGTGCTGACATTGGCGCATAAAGACCTTGGCATCCTGCCTTATGACTTTGCACATTCGACAGAGTGGAAACTGATTTTCTGGACAGTATTGCTTGGAATTGTTGCAGTTGGAGCATTCATTAGTATAAAGAAAAAGAAACAACAAGAAGCTTAACTCGCCACTTACTATCCGAATCAATATCCTAATTTATCTACGCATACAGAAAAGAAAAACTGCACATCACATATGTGCAGTTTTTCTTTTTGAGCTCTAACCATCATTTTAGGAATATTGATTTTCCATCTTAGTTATAGGTGATAAAGCGATCCAATAAGAGGACCGCCATTTTCATGGGATTCAGGCACTAGCGTAGAAGCGATCATTGCAATAAGGATGAATGCTGCAAACGATGAAATGACAGCTTGTATCGATTCGGAGGATTGGTACAGCAGCGGTTAACCGACAAGAGAACTAGAGTTTGGAAGCAAACAGAACCTGTCCCCATATGAATAAACTCTTTATCTTGATGTATCCTCCTTTTTTGAGGCTTACCGTATTGGATATTCCTTCCGGCAAGTAAAATAACAAGGCCAGACTCTCCACCCGAACATGCAGGTTTTTCCTTGCCATCGCCAAATCGTTTTCAGTGCATGCCAAGTGGGGGTCAGCAAGTTAATTTCGCATAGCCATGGAACACAAAAAAGCTGCCCTAAAAGTCGGGAAACGACTTATGGGGCAGCCTTTATTTTATTCGCCTACTGGATACGGCTCAATGCGATCCGAAGGTTTCGGGTGCTTGATTTTAGGAAGAATCTTATTAAGCGGTACAGAGCGTGTCAGTGCATGTGTGCTCGGATCTGCCGGGTCATAAAGATCCAAGAACTTCATGACTTCTTTGACAATCGGTGTCGGTGTAGAAGCTCCAGCTGTGATGCCGACAGTTTCCACGCCTTCAAGCCATTCCAATTTCAGTTCAGACAGGTCAGAGATACGGTAGGCTGGAGTGCCTGCGATGTCCTGCGACACCTGCGCCAAACGGTTTGAGTTATTGCTCATCGGGTCGCCGATGACGATCAATAGATCCGCTTCGCCTGCTTGCTGAGCAACAGCTTCCTGCCGAACCTGAGTAGCCAGACAGATTTCTTTATGGACTTCTGAATGCGGGAATTTTTCTTTCAGGCGTTCCATCATATCGACAACGTCCCATTGGCTCATCGTCGTCTGGTTGGTGACGATGATTTTCTCTGAGTCGATCTCCAGGCGGTTGACGTCTTCGACGGTTTCAACCAGGTGAACCATATCCGGAGCGACGCCGATTGCGCCTTCCGGTTCCGGGTGTCCGCTCTTGCCGATATAGACGATCTGGTAACCATCAGCTGTCTTCTCACGAATCAAATCGTGCGTCACGGTGACGTCAGGGCACGTAGCATCTATCGACACCAAACCTTTCCGTCTGGCTAACTCACGGACTTGTGGAGAAACACCGTGCGCAGTGAAAATGACTGTGCCGGTTTCAACTTTCTCCAGAATTTCAAGCCGGTTGCTGCCGTCCAATGTAATGATGCCGTCTTCTTCGAACGCATCCGTTACGTGTTTGTTGTGGACAATCATTCCTAGTATATAAATGGGGCGTGGCAAACTTTCATCCATCGCAGCGTTCTTAGCGATAACCATGGCATCCACCACTCCGTAGCAATATCCTCTTGGCGATATTTTCATAACCTTCATCAAGTACCGCGCTCCTTTCAAAATCATACATTCATTATAACGGAGACGGCGCAGCTTTACAAAAGTTGCATCGCGTAAAGACACCATTTTATGCTATAATGGCTAGAGCGTAAGGAGGGAATTTAATCCCATGACAAAATTCAACGAATACCCATTCAAACCCTTCCTATTGGAAGCGGTAGAAAAACTCGGTTTTACAGAACCGACACCGATCCAAAAGGAAATGATGCCCCATATATTGAAAGGCTCAAGTGCAATTGGACAATCCCATACAGGGACTGGCAAAACGCATAGTTTCATTATCCCGATCGTAGAACGTATCGACGTCAGCAAACAGGAAGTGCAGGCGGTAATTGCAGCACCGACGCGTGAACTTGGAACGCAGATCTACAATGAATTGCAGAAATTGGTTGTCGGATCAGGCATTGAAGTGAAATCGTTTATCGGTGGAACAGACAAGCAACGTTCAATCAACAAATTAAAGACTCAGCCGCATATCGTCATCGGAACACCGGGCCGTTTAAAGGATCTGGTTAAAGAAAACGCCTTGTTGGTTCACACAGGCAAAATCCTGGTTGTGGATGAAGCCGATTTGGCTTTTGATATGGGCTTTATTGAAGAAATCGATCAAGTAGCCGGCAAAATGCAGGAAGACTTGGAAATGTATGTCTTTTCAGCAACCATTCCTGAAAAGTTAAAACCGTTCCTGAAAAAATACATGGAATCACCGGTACACGTGAAAATCGGCGACAAACTGCCGACCGCTGACGGCTTGGACTTCTACTTGGTGCCAGTCCGCAGCAAAAAGAAAATGGATCGCCTGCAGGATGTCATGAAAGTGATCAATCCGTATTTGGCAATCATTTTCGTCAATACCCGTACGAATGCTGATTATGTCGCTGACCAGCTGGCAAGAGAAGGCATCCGTGTCGGCCGTGTCCATGGCGACTTGGCTCCACGTGAACGCGTCAAAATGATGCGCCAGATCCGTGACCTTGAATACCAATACATCGTAGCGACAGATCTAGCAGCGCGCGGAATCGACATCCAAGGCGTCAGCCATGTCATCAACTATGAACTGCCGGAAGACCTGGAGTTCTTCATCCACCGTGTCGGCCGTACGGCCCGTGCAGGAATGAAAGGCGTAGCCATTACCTTGTTCAAGCCGGAAGACGACGACGCAATCGTGCGCATTGAAAAAATGGGCATTCCATTCCAGCAAAAAGACATCGTCAAAGGCGAATTCGTCGATTTGAAAGAGCGCCACAGCCGGACGACCCGTACCAGAACGGCGAACGAAGCGGACGCGAAAGCGAAAACGATGGTCCACAAACCCAAAGCGGTAAAACCGATGTACAAGAAGAAAATGAAGTGGAAAATGGACGAAATCAAAAAAATGGAACGACGCAAAAATCGTAAAAAGTAAGGAGATAGTTTCATGCTATTAGGATCTCACGTATCGATGAGCGGCAAAAAGATGCTGCTTGCAGCAAGCGAAGAAGCTGCTTCCTACGGAGCGACAACATTCATGATCTATACGGGTGCGCCGCAAAATACACGCCGCAAACCGATTGAAGAGCTGAATATCGATGCAGGGCTTGCCCATATGGCTGCCCATAATTTAACGAACATTGTGGTCCATGCACCGTACATCATCAATTTAGGCAATACCCAAAAACCTGATACATTCGCACACGGTGTTGAATTCCTTCAAAAGGAAATTGAACGGACAGCGGCTCTTGGCGCAAAACAAATCGTTTTGCATCCAGGTGCCCATGTCGGAGCCGGGGCGGATGCGGGGATCGCTAAAATCATTGAAGGTTTAAATGAAGTCTTGACGCAGGATTACCCGGTCAATATCGCATTGGAAACCATGGCTGGAAAAGGCACGGAATGCGGCCGCAGTTTTGAAGAAATCGCTGCGATCATCAATGGCGTTACACATAATGACCGCCTGTCCGTGTGCTTCGATACCTGCCATACACATGATGCGGGGTATAACATCAAAGAAGATTTCAATGGAGTCCTTGAAGAATTCGACCGCATTGTCGGAATCGACCGCCTTCAAGTGCTGCACATCAACGACAGCAAAAACGTTCGCGGAGCGGGCAAGGACCGCCACGAGAACATCGGCTTTGGAGAAATCGGCTTTGATGCTCTAAACGGCATTGTCCATCATCCTGACCTTATGCACGTGCCGAAAATCTTGGAGACGCCGTATGTCGGACTGGATGCCAAAAACAAAAAGCCGCCTTATGCCTTTGAAATTGAAATGTTCAAAGCAGGCATCTTTTCTCCAGGCTCCATCGAAGATTTGAAATCTCCTCTATAAGCAGGAAGGCAAAAGGCGGAAGCTGAAGATGACCCCGATTTTAGGGTTTGTCTTCAGCTTCTTATTTTTCATTAATGCCAGCAAGGAAAGACATTTGGCAAGAAGCGGAAGCAACCCCTGTAGAAAATGGCACAATAAAGTTAATTAAGCTTAATCTATTTACATTAGCCATAAACTCTACTATACTTTCTTAAGGTAAATCGTAATCATTATTAATTAGAAAAGAGGCGACACAATGGTCGCGCCATTAATTGACATTAAAGACATCAGTTTTAAATATGAACAAACAAAAGCGCTCGATAATATTTCCATGAAAGTGGAAGAAGGCGACTTTCTGGCCATCCTGGGCCCAAACGGTTCCGGAAAATCGACGTTATTAAAAATCATGCTGGGGTTGATCAAACCGAGCAAAGGAAAGATTGAATTGTTCGGTGTGGATGCGAAAAATTTCAAGAACCGTGAATGGATCGGCTATGTTTCGCAGAAATCGAATTCCTTCAATTCCGGATTTCCGGCGACTGTAGAAGAAGTGGTTGCAGGGGGATTGGCCAAAAAGACCGGATTGTTCCATCGATTGCCGAAATCGTCTCATCAGCAAGTGGCTGAAGCGTTGAAGGCGGTCGGAATGGAGGACTTTATGGGCAGAAGCGTCAGCGAACTGTCAGGCGGCCAGCAACAGCGGGTCTTCATTGCCCGTGCGCTTGTTGCCAAGCCGAAAGTACTGATCCTGGATGAGCCGACTGTCGGTGTGGACCATCAGAATGTCCAGGCTTTCTATGATATGCTGGCTTCTCTTAACCGGGACCAGAACATCACTTTAGTGCTGGTGACACATGACGTCGATACGGTGACAGACCGCATCACCCATGTAGCCTGCTTGAACCAGACCATCCATTTCCACGGATTCAAAGAACAGCTTCACACGATGAGCGATGAACAGCGCGAAGCGTGGTACGGCCATTCTGTCCGGAAAATTCATCATATCGGAGGAAGCCACGCATGATCGATGCTATATTGTCTTACGAATTTTTACAGAACGCTTTTGCAGCGGGGCTCATCATCGGCGTTATTGCACCGCTTCTGGGCGTCTTTATCGTGGTCCGCAGGCTTTCGCTGATTGCGGATGCGTTAAGCCATGTGACACTTGCGGGAATTGCAGGCAGCTTGTATTTAAGCCAAAGTGTCGCTTCACTGGCGATGTTGAATCCGTTGTTTCTCGGAATTGCGGCATCTGTCGGCGGTTCGGTGCTGATTGAGCGTTTGAGAAGCTTGTATAAACATTACGAAGAACTGGCCATTCCGATTATTTTGTCTGCGGGCATCGGCTTTGGTGCCATCTTTATTTCTCTGGCACAGGGCTTCTCAAACGACTTGTTCGGTTACCTCTTCGGATCGGTATCAGCTGTCAGCAGGGAAGACCTGTTGATTGTGGCAGGGATTGCCGTCGTTGTCCTGGCATTCATCTATTTCTTCTTCAAGGAATTGTTTGTTTTGTCTTTTGATGACGAATACGCACGGGCTTCAGGACTGCCCGCGAAATGGGTTCATTTTATGTTCATGATCGTCACGGCTTTGGTCATTGCGGGTTCGATGCGCATCGTCGGCATCCTCCTGGTTTCGTCATTGATGACGATTCCAGTCGCAACAGCCATGCGCGTCACCAAAAGCTTTAAACAGACCATCATCATGTCCATCGTTTTTGGCGAAATTTCCGTCATCACGGGATTGGTTACCGCTTTTTATTTCGACTTGGCGCCGGGAGGCACGATTGTTGTTACATCCATTTTTCTGTTGCTATTAGTAATCGGCTATAAGAAAATCACGGTTTCACTTAATAAAGGAGCGATCGCATGAATTTATCCAATGCATGGACGATCTTGAAAGAGAACGGATTTAAGGAAACGTCCAAACGCAATCAGATTCTGGAACTGTTCGCCAATGACGAACGGTATTTGACGGCACGGGACTTGCTGGATGTTATGCAGAAGGATTATCCGAGCATGAGTTATGATACGGTTTACCGGAACTTGGCGACGTTTGTGTCACTCGGCATTTTGGAAGAAACGGAATTGTCAGGTGAACGGCATTTCCGTATGCAATGTGAGAGCGACCATCATCACCATCATTTTATTTGTATGGACTGCGGAAAAATAAAAGAAATACCGGTTTGTCCGATGGATATGCTGGGCGCGGCATTGCCTGCCTATGAAATTGCCAATCACAAGTTTGAAATTTACGGGAAATGCCCGGAATGCAAATAAAAAAGCGAGAGTGGGGAAAACCCACTCTCGCTTTAATTTTATATATTAGTTGCCGCTCAATGTTTTCTGGACGCTGAATTCATTCTTTACCCATTCATTGGCTTCGACCCAATCATAAACGCGAATGACCTTATCAGGAATTGGTTGGCGGTTATAAGGTGTATCGAATAACAAAACGGGAATGTCCAGTTCTTCAGCAATTTCGACAGCATTGTCATGCTTGTCCTCAAAGAACAGATGGACATTATGGCGTCGGGCTGTTTCGATTTTCTTATGGGAACCAATCAATTCGATATGGTCATAGGCAATGGCATGCTCGGCAAACCATTCAAACGTAACGTCCCGGACATTGTCGCCGCGGGCGGAAATGTAATACAGCTCGTATTGGTCTTTCCAGTCGTTCAGGATATTCTTGGCGTTTTCGGAAACGGGGGAAGCCGCGTAAATCCGCGGCTCGGAATCCCGGAACCAAGAATAGAATTCACCTTGCGACAAATGGGGAAGAGCTGCCGTCAAATCGTATTCCTTGATATCATCCAAAGTCAATTTGCTTTTGAACTTTTCATTTATGTGAGGGATCAGCGACGTTGGAGAAGTCACTGTCCCATCTATATCAATTCCAAAACGGTATCTCAATCTGCTCACAACCTTATGCTTGTTGTTGTTCCATTTCTTTTTCTTTCTTTTCTGCAGCTTGCTTCGCGAAATATTCTTCCGCCAATTTGTCGATTTCGATCTTCAATTCATCAACCATTGTTTCTTCAGGCACTTTTCGGACGGTTTTGCCGTGCATGAACAGCAAGCCTTCTCCACGAGCACCAGCGATGCCGATATCCGCTTCACGTGCTTCACCCGGTCCGTTTACTGCACAGCCGAGAACAGCCACTTTCAATGGCGCTTTGATGTGGGAGATGTATTCTTCCACTTCGTTGGCGATGGCGATCAAGTCGATTTCGATGCGTCCGCAGGTCGGGCATGAAATCAGTGTCGCTGCGTTTGAAGAAAGACCGAAAATCTTCAGCATTTCACGTGCTACTTTAACTTCCTCGACCGGATCTGCACTCAAGGATACGCGCAGCGTGTTGCCGATGCCTTTTGCGAATAGGGCACCGAGGCCGGCAGCGCTTTTTACTGTGCCGGAAAACAGCGTTCCCGACTCGGTGATGCCTAGGTGCAATGGGTAATCGAAAGCTTTTGAAGCTAATTCATAGGCTTCGACAGCTAAGCTGACATCCGAAGCTTTCAATGAAACGATGATGTCATGGAAATCCAGGTCTTCCAGGATCTTAATGTGGTGAAGGGCACTTTCAACCATGCCTTCAGCTGTTGGATAGCCATATTTCTCAAGGATTTTACGTTCCAATGAACCGGCGTTGACACCGATGCGGATTGGGATGCCTTTTGCTTTTGCCGCGTTGACGACAGCTTCCACTTTTTCGCGTCGCCCAATGTTGCCCGGGTTGATGCGGATTTTGTCTGCGCCTTGTTCAATGGCGATCAATGCCAATTTATAATCAAAATGAATATCTACTACTAAAGGAATATTAATCCGTTCTTTAATGGCGCCGATTGAATAGGCAGCACGTTCATCCGGGCAGGCGACGCGGACAATCTGGCATCCCGCTTCTTCCAAACGCAGGATTTCAGCTACAGTGGCTTCTACATCGTGTGTTTTCGTTGTAGCCATACTCTGTATAAATAATTCATTACTGCCGCCGATCGTCAAATCTCCGACTTTTACGGGGCGTGTCTTTGAACGGTGTGTCATTTCGCTCATGAAAAAATCTCTCCTTTTTGATGATGGCCTGTTCTATCGGCTCATATATCTTCGTCCGGCATACTAGTGAATACTCCAGAAAGTGCCGGCTCTTTTCCTGTACCTATAGCCATTTTAGCAGTGTCGCTTGCCAAAAGACAAGAAAGACGGCTGTTTCCTGCATTTCTTTACATAAAATTAACGTGGTTGGCGTTTCTGTTGCATAGGGGGCTTTTTCGGGTAATACCCGATCGCCAAATACAAATAGAGGATAGTCAGCAGGCTGGTAATCAGCGAGACGGCAAAACCGAGATCCCAAAAGCTGAGAATGAATGCCAATAATGTCGGAATTGTGACGCTGAGAGCGGTGGTTCTCCACAAGTGCCTGTATTCACCGCGGCGCTTTCTAAGGTTGAGGATTGCCACTGCCACCAATGCGAACAAACTGATTTTTATAAAATGGTAAAGTGTAGTGGAGACAAACAGAAAAACCAAAGCGAACGGATACAGGAGCCATTCAATTTCTTCCACGAACTCAACCAACCCATCGATATTGCCTGTGGCATCGCCCAAACCGAAGACCCATTCGGCAAATGAGACAATAGTTAAGATCGCGATAAAGACGAAAATAAACTGCATGATTTTGCCGATGGTCATAATACGGACGGCTGCCTGCTTTTTAGGTTCCATCAGGCTTGCCTTAAATAATTGATAAAGATTCACGTACATCTTCCTTTCATCTATAGAACAATCGTAACACGATAGAAGAAGAAAAAAACGGCGCTTTGTTACGGGAATGTAAATTTTCAATAAAGGTGTTTACAATTCCTTAGTGGACTATTCATAATAGGTTAGGTGTTCAAGTTAAATTTAGGAGTTGATCGGAAATCGTGGAGACGAACTGGCAAGAAATGCTCTTTACATTTTTTGGAGGACTTGGATTATTTCTATTCTCCATTAAATTTATGGGTGACGCCCTGCAAAAAGCGGCAGGAGATAGATTACGGGGAATATTGGATCGCTTTACCACTAACCCGTTCATGGGTGTTCTGGTAGGGATTGCGGTTACGATATTGATCCAATCTAGTTCTGGTACCACCGTAATCGTTGTAGGATTGGTCAGTGCCGGATTTATGACTTTGAAACAGGCGATTGGCGTAATTATGGGAGCCAATATCGGGACAACCGTCACCGCCTTCATTATCGGTCTGGATGTAGGCGCTTATTCATTGCCAATTTTGGCATTAGGCGCAGTTTTGATTTTCTTCTTTAAAAAGAATAAAATTCAAAATATAGGTGAAGTTGTATTCGGTTTTGGTGGTCTCTTCTATGGTCTTGAATTGATGAGCGATGGCATGAAACCTTTGCGTGAATCGCAAGCTTTCATCGATATGACCATCAGTCTAAGCGAAATGCCGATTCTTGGCGTAGTGGTCGGGACAGTCTTCACTTTAATTGTCCAAAGCTCGAGTGCTACGGTTGCTATATTGCAGGGTCTTTATTCCGAAGACGTGCTGAGTCTTGCAGCTTCATTGCCAGTGTTGTTCGGTGACAACATCGGAACAACCATAACCGCAGTCCTTGCAGCACTAGGTGCTTCTATTGCAGCCCGCCGTGCAGCAGCTGTCCATGTCTTGTTCAACGTGCTGGGAAGTGTTATCTTCTTGATTCTGCTGATGCCGTTTACCGCATATGTTGAATGGATCTCTGGAATCTTGAATTTAGAACCGAAAATGCAAATTGCTTTTGCCCACGGAACGTTCAACGTTGCCAATACGATCATCCAATTCCCGTTAATCGGAGCATGGGCTTATCTGGTAACTAGAGCAATCCCGGGTGAAGATGTAACAATTGAGTTTAAACCGAAACATTTGGATATCCACTTTATTGAACAATCTCCATCGATCGCGCTTGGACAGGCGAAAGAAGAAGTGCTTCGAATGGGTGAATTCTCCGTTCAAGGGCTTCAGGAAACGTATCAATACTTAAAAACGCAAAGTAAGAAACACGCTGAAACCGGTTATCAATTGGAAGATGCCATCAATAACCTGGATTCGAAAATCACCGATTACTTGGTCATGATTTCAGCGGAATCTCTTTCTGCGGCTGATTCCACGCGCCACACAATGTTGATGGAGACAGTACGCGACATCGAACGTATCGGTGATCATTTTGAAAACATTATCGAATTGGTCGACTACCAAATCAATAACCGTGTCAACATCACAGCGGATGCGGTAGAAGATCTGGATGAAATGTTCACTTTGACGATCGCAACAGTTCAAAAAGCACTTTCTGCTTTAAACACAACAAGCCATGAATTGGCTCGTGAAGTAGCAGAGCAGGAAGACTTGATCGATAAAATGGAACGCAAATTCCGTAAAAAACATATTTTGCGTCTTAACGAAGGAAAATGTACAGCGCAAGCTGGAATCGTGTTTGTCGATATCGTCAGCAACCTGGAACGTATCGGTGACCACGCTGTAAACCTTGCAGAAGCGATTTTAGGCAACCGTGCATAAAGAAAAGCGGAAGCGCCTG
>JADKLW010000643.1_pt1 | contig 12752 bp, 7 predicted proteins | sample 8641881 | NCBI WGS metagenome assembly JADKLW01 (sample SAMN16272185, study PRJNA661076) | feces metagenome | isolation source: fecal sample from diarrhoea affected cattle B | host: Bos taurus | place: South Africa: Lokaleng Village, Mahikeng | collected 2019-09 | reverse complement strand
AATGGCTCACAAACATTGTTTTTTGCGCTAATCGGCCCTAATAATGACGGTCACGCATTCATTGGTGAGCTCCAGGCAAAAGGCGTAAAAAACTTTGTTGTATCACGGCTTCCGAACAGAGTTGATGCCAACTTTATACTAGTGGAAAACACGACCGAAGCTTTACAGAAATTCGCCATGCATTATCGCGCACAATATCATTTTCCGATTATTGGCATCACCGGCAGCAACGGTAAAACCATTGTGAAAGAATGGCTGAACTTCCTGCTTAGCCCCGATTTTAATATTATACGGAGTCCGAAAAGCTATAATTCTCAGGTTGGCGTGCCACTCTCCATAATCTCCATTAACGAAAAACACAACCTCGGAATTTTCGAGGCGGGAATTTCAACTAAGGGTGAGATGCAAAATCTGGCCGATATTATTGATCCAACTATCGGAATTCTTACAAATATTGGAACAGCACATGACGAAGGGTTTGCAAACATCGGTGAGAAAATCAGGGAAAAACTAAAGCTTTTCTCCCGTGCCGATGTACTGATTTACAATTATAGCCGGACCATAAATGCATTTATCGACCCACAAACCGATACATTTTCGTGGAGTTTTAAAGACGAGCAGGCCGATGTGCTAATATCCAAAAAATCCATAGTCGATAAGACAATACTGATCGTCCGCCGCAAAAACATAACATTCGAAATTAAAATCCCGTTTCAGGACGATGCATCGATTGAAAATGCAATTCTTTGCATTATGTTGATGCTGTATTTGAACTATAAACCCGAAATTATTGAATCGCGAACAGCCCTGCTTTATCCGGTTGAAATGCGGCTTCGGGTTAAAACCGGAATCAACAACTGCACTATAATTGACGATAGTTACAGCTCCGACTTCCAATCGTTGAAAATTGCGCTGGATTTTCTCGAAAGCCAGAAACAACACAAAAAAAAGACACTCATATTATCGGACATTTTCCAAAGCGGTCTTTCGAATGACGAATTATATTCGACCGTATCGCAACTGATAATTGCCAACAAAATCAATAGAATTATCGCCATCGGCGAGACGATAACACAGTACAAAAGCAAATTTCCCAACTGTACCGGCTTTAACAGTACAGCCGATTTTGTCGCTGCGTTCGATTCGTTAAACTTTTCCAACGAAACAATTCTTGTAAAAGGAGCTCGACAATTTCGATTTGAGGAAATCATACGTATGCTGGAAGAAAAAACGCACGAAACCATTCTGGAAATTAACCTGAATGCGATTAGTCATAATCTCAATGTTTTCCGTAGCAAACTTAGCCCCGGCACCAAACTTATGGTCATGGTGAAGGCCTTCGGGTACGGCAACGGCGGATTTGAAATTGCAAATCTCCTGGAACATCACAATGTGGATTATCTCGGGGTGGCATTTGCCGATGAAGGTATTGCATTGCACAACGCCGGTATCAAACTGCCCATAATGGTGCTAAATCCAGAATGTACCAGTTTTCCGTCAATTATTCAATACGGACTGGAGCCTGAAATTTACAGCCTGAAAGGACTAAACGCGTTCCTGAAAATTGCAGGCCAAAAGAATTTAACAAATTATCCCGTCCACTTAAAACTGGATACGGGAATGCACCGCCTTGGTTTTGACGAAGAACACTTGCCGGAATTGATATCCATTTTGAAGAAAAGTAAGCTGGTATCGGTAAAATCGGTTTTGTCACATCTGGCGACCAGCGATGATCCGAGTCATTCCAATTTCGTAAAAACACAAATCAAGCTTTTCGAAAGATTGTCGGCCAGATTAAATACTGAGTTGGAAATAACTCCGCTGCGACATATATTGAATACTTCCGGAATTGCGAATTATCCGGAAGGTCAATACGATATGGTACGTTTGGGTATCGGTTTGTACGGAATTGCAAATGATATCGAGACACAACGCGAACTGGAGCTTGTGGGGACCTTAAAATCAATTATTTCCCAACTCCGAACCATACCGCCCGGAGATAGCGTCGGGTACGGACGCAGTTTTGTAGCGACCCGGTCAACAATAATTGCTACAATTCCAATTGGTTATGCCGACGGGATATCCCGCAAATGGGGCAACCAAACGGGATATATCACCATCAACGGTTTTAAGGCACCAATTGTAGGCAGCATATGTATGGATATGTTAATGGCAGATGTCACCGATATCTCCTGCAAAGAAGGTGATACGGTTGTAATTTTTGGGAACGATCCCACTGTAGGTGATATGGCTCACAGAATCGGGACCATTCCGTATGAAGTATTAACAGGTATTTCACAGCGGGTAAAGCGAATATTTTATCGAGAATAACTTTCATATAATTATAATGGCTATTTTTATTAAAATTTTAAATAATTAACTATGGGTATGCTATCAGAATTTAAGGCTTTTGCAATGAAAGGCAATGTAATTGACCTTGCAGTTGCAGTCATCATTGGTGCTGCGTTCGGTAAGATCGTGTCGTCATTTATTGAAGACGTAATTACACCGCTGATTTTACAGCCGGCGCTCGATGCGGCTAATCTGTCAAAAATCGAAGAACTGACGGTTTTCGGATCGGTTAAATACGGAATGTTCTTATCCGCAGTAATAAATTTTATAATTGTAGCGTTTATCCTATTTCTTCTTATTAAAGGCATAACTTCGATGCGTAAAAAAGAAGCAGAAACACCGGCGGCACCGCCAGCTCCAACAAACGAGGAGAAATTGCTTATGGAAATACGCGACGCGTTAAAAAATCGTCCACAACTTTAAAATGCCGTTACACTATATATTCTAACTTAAACCGCCCACATCAAGGGCGGTTCTTCTTTTTAATATATCCAGAAGGAATAAAATTCTCGTATTTTTACAGTCGAATCAGAAACTTATCGAAAATGAGAATAGCTGTCGTTGGCGCCACAGGAATGGTTGGGGAAATAATGCTTAAAGTATTGGCCGAAAGGAATTTTCCGATCACGGAACTAATACCGGTTGCGTCGGAAAAATCGGTTGGTAAACAAATCGAATTCAAAGGCAAAAGTTATTCGGTAGTCGGTCTTCAGACCGCCGTCGATATGAAAGCCGATATCGCATTGTTCTCAGCAGGTGGCGAAACTTCACTCGAATGGGCACCCAGGTTCGCTGCGTTTGGAACCACCGTAATTGACAATTCGTCGGCATGGCGAATGGATCCAGCAATAAAACTGGTCGTTCCGGAAATTAACGCGAATCAGCTAACTTCATCAGACAAGATTATCGCAAATCCCAACTGTTCGACGATTCAAATGGTGCTTGCACTGGCACCGCTGCATAAAAAATATAACATCAGGCGTATTGTCGTATCGACATATCAATCGATTACCGGGACAGGCGTCAAAGCGGTTCAGCAACTTGAAAATGAATATGCCGGCGTCAAGGCCGAAATGGCTTATAAATATCCCATCCACCGCAACGCAATTCCGCAGTGCGATTCTTTCGAAGAAAACGGTTACACAAAAGAGGAAATGAAGCTCGTTCGCGAAACGAAAAAAATACTGAACGACCAATCTGTTCAGGTCACGGCTACTGCCGTTCGGGTCCCAATTGTAGGAGGCCACAGCGAGGCGGTTAACGTCGAATTTTCTAGCGATTTCGATATAAATGATATTCGCAAAATCCTTCATGAAACTCCGGGAATCACCGTTCAGGATAACACCGATACTTTTACCTATCCAATGCCGATGTACGCACAGGGTAAAGACGATGTTTTCGTGGGCCGGATCCGTCGCGATGAAAGTCAGCCGAACACACTCAACATGTGGATTGTTGCCGATAATCTTCGCAAAGGTGCCGCTACCAATACTATACAGATTGCCGAATACCTGATTGCAAATAATCTGATTGGTAACTAATGGGTTGCCAAAAAGTGTTAACATCCTGCGACGCTTAACACCTGCCTTCGTACATTTGCACTTCATGGATCAAAAATTCAAAATACAGAATTTTTTCTTGTTGGCAGCGCTGATTTTCTCGGTGCTATTTCCATCGGTTCATGCGTTGGAACATATTGCCAATGCCGAACACGAACATGAATGCGTTCATCAGTATGGCGAAACCAAAACTGAAATCACACATCAGCACAAGAGCAAAGACAACTGTGTGATTTGTGATTTTACACTGATTTCATTTTTAAATATCGAACGCAACAGTATCCAAACTGCTGTTGTTCATCTTCACGTCCCTTACTTTTTTCACGCCACCGATCACCGTGATAACATCGCATTATCGGTCATCCAACTGCGTGGCCCGCCGCAAGTCTGAATTATTTACGGATTAACCGATTTATAATTTCAGAAAATTACTATGCGTTATTTTTTAATGCTGGCTTTCCTTTTATGGGGAGGTCATGCAACTCTTTATGCACAACATGTTCTTTACGGAAAAATTACCGGAAACAATAATGAAGTCCTCGGAGGAAGCCACATTCATATTGCCGAAAATTTTGCTTCAGCCGATCCTGACGGCAATTACTCCGTTTCCGTTCCACGTGGCTGGAACCGACTCTATGTTTCATTCTTGGGTTACAAGCAGGTAGATACCTTAATTCAGGTAACATCCGACACTGAGCTGAATTTGATGCTAAAACAAGAAGTATCCGCTTTGGCTGAGGTGGTTATTACCGACCAAACTAACGTTCCGGTTGTAGCTCGCGAACTCACTCGTAAAACTGTGGAGCAATTTAGCAGCGCGTCAATCGGCGATCTGTTGCGGGAAATTCCCGGAGTTTCCTCATTGCGAAGCGGCACTGCGGTAGTGAAGCCCATCATCCACGGATTGCATAGCAGTCGGGTGGTGATAGTGAACAACAACGTCCGGATGGAAGACCATCAATGGGGCGCAGAACACGCACCGAATATCGATGTCAACAGTGCAGGTTCGGTTTCATTGGTCAAAGGTGCCGAAGCGCTTAGATATGGCGGAGACGCTATTGGCGGAATTGTCATCATCGAACCGCAAAATATCCCTTTGCGCGACACTTTATACGGACAGACTATCCTGAACGGTGCGACCAACGGCCGCGGAGGCAGCATCTCATCTTCAATTACCAAAGGAACAAAATCGGGGTGGCAATATCGCGCACTCGGGACGTATAAACATTTTGGCGATCGCGAGGCACCCGACTATGTTTTGTCGAATACCGGAAATCGCGAACTCAATGCCATGGCAAACATCGGATTTCGGGGAGATGGTTTTGGTTTTAGCGCCGATTACAGCTTTTACAGCGCAAACATCGCAATACTTCGCGCATCGCATATCGGGAACATTTCCGACTTGGTATCGGCGATCAATAATGAATCCCCGTCGGTCGTGAATCCGTTTTCGTATGAAATTGATGCCCCCCGTCAACAAGTAGCACATCATCTTGCAAAATTGGCCTACTATCGGCAAATGCCAATCGGAAAACTGTCGCTTCAGTATGCATTTCAATACAACAACAGGCAGGAATTTGACATCCGCAGAACAGAATCAGGAAAGCCTTCGTTAGATTTGGATTTATCTACTCATTCAGTGAATGCCGACATGGATTCGAAATTCGGACGAATATCGGTCACATACGGCATCAGTGCGCAATATCAAAATAACACCCCGAATCCTCAAACCGGGGTACGGCGGCTGATCCCGGATTATAACAAGTATGATGTGGGAGCGTACGCAACCGTCAAAAAGCAAGTGGATGATAAAATCCGACTGGAGGCAGGCGCACGTTATGATTTCAGCCGAATCGATGCAATCAAATATTATCTCAAATCCAGATGGGAAACCAATGGCTACAATGCTGATTTCAATGAAATCATCACCGGTGATTTCGGAACCCAATGGCGAACAAATCCCATATTCAATTATCACAACCTATCTGCGAGTACCGGATTGACATATTCAGTTTCTGATGCTACGCAATGGATCACCAATGCCAGCATTGCGAGCAGGAATCCGAATCCGTCAGAGCTTTTTAGTGACGGGCTCCATCATGCTTCGGGGCAGATTGAACTCGGTGACCTTCGTTTGGAGAAGGAAGTGGTGTACAAGATTTCCACGCTCGCCAATTTCGAAAAAGATACGTGGCAAATTCAGGTAAATCCGTTTTTTAGTTATATAGACGATTTCATTATTGATGCACCAACAGGTATCGAGCAATCGATTCGCGGTGCGTTTCCGGTTTGGGAATATATGCAGGCACCCGTTCGCATATTCGGTATCGATGCAGGCGCAGTATATACAGCGCAGAATTTTGGATATAAATCCGATTTGTCGTATGTGAACGGTACAAACCTGGAAACCGATATGCCACTAATATCGATGCCGCCTCTGCAGTGGAAAAACAGTGTTACTTATCGGAACGAGAACTGGCATCAATTTTCGGCCGGCATTCGGAGTGAGGCTGCATTTTTTCAATCCCGATATCCCGACAATGACTTTATCGCCGATGTTAGTATAGATGGGCAGCCGGTACGAACGAATGTCAATATTAGTCGGCCGCCCGCGGGATACCATTTGTTCCATTTTAATTCATCGATGGAATTCGGCGGATTTGCCAATTCGACGGTGCATGTCGCGTTCAACATCCATAACGTAATGAACACCAATTATCGCGACTATTTAAATCGAAACCGTTATTATTCCGATGATATCGGAAGAAATTTTACACTTCAAATAAAAATCAATTACTAATACTGAAAATTAAATATGAAAACTTTAAAATTATTATCATTTGCGGCAATTGCCCTGTTTTTTAACGGATGTTCAACCGACGATAATCCGCTGCCTATCAATGAAGAAGAGCTGATTACAACGGTGCAGGTAACTTTAACCTCGGCCGGCAGCGATGCTATTTTGCTGACGTACCGCGATTTGGATGGCGACGGTCCCGGTGTCCCGCAAGTTACGGTCAGTGGAAACTTAAATTCGAATACGATATATGACGGTTCGATACAGTTGTTAAATGAATCGGTCACGCCATCCGACAATATTACTTTGGAAATTACGGAAGAGGCCGAAGATCATCAATTTTTTTACGGGATCCCGTCGGTGATTGGATCAGTGGCTTATGCGGCGCCCAACGATGCCGATGGTAATCCTGTTGGTGTTAATTTCGAATTGACCACCATCAGTGCAGGGACCGGAAATTTTACGGTCATTCTTAAGCACGAACCGAATAAATTGGCTGCAGGTGTTGCCCAGGGTGACGTCACGAATGCCGGTGGCGAGACCGATGTTGAGGTTTCGTTTCCAATCATTATTCAGTAAATTTGTCTTAATTACTTAATTAAAGCCTCCATTCGGGGGCTTTTCTAGTATTCAAGTTTCCCCACGTATCGCATATGGCGAACGATGCGGTCTTTTCGGCGGTTGATATATGAAGATGAATTACTGGCGGCAAATTTACGGGGATTGGGCAAAATTGCGGCAATTCCGGCTGCTTCACGTTTTGTCAGATTCGATGCGTCCTTGCTGTACCAATGGCGGGCCGCTGCCTGCGCGCCATAAACGCCATTTCCCATTTCGATGCTGTTCAGGTAAACCTCCATGATGCGTTCCTTGCCCCAAATAAATTCGATAAGTACGGTAAAATAAGCTTCCAGGCCTTTACGCAGATAGCTTCTGCCTTGCCACAAGAATACATTTTTGGCTGTTTGTTGCGATATGGTGCTGCCGCCTTTGAGCTTTTTTCCTTGTTCGTTGTTCTTCATCGCTTTTTCGATCGCTTCAAAATCGAAACCGCTATGTTTTAAAAAGGTACCGTCTTCACTGGCTATAACTGCTTTTTGTAAATTCGGTGAGATGTTTTCCAATGGTTCCCAATCGTGGTTGAAGTACACTTCTTTGCCGTCGAATTTATTTTCGACAAATCGGATTGCCATTAACGGCGTGAAAGGAACGGGAACGAACTTGAACAGGACAACCATAAAAAGTGAAATTCCGAAGAACCACAACACGGCGCGAAAGAGAAAGCGGATAATTTTCTTGAACATAATAATGTATTAAACTAAGTTGGCCAAATCTGTGCCGATGGTACTTCCAATCGCGATTCCCATTCCGCCCAGCCTGACACCGCAATATACGTTTTCCGACAATCTTTCCACAATCGGTTTCTTGCTTTCGCCTATGCCCATGATGCCGCTCCAGCGGTGTTCAATCTCGAAAGTTGTGTTTGGCAGGATTATTTCACGCAGCAGTTTGTCAAGACGTCGCTGTATCAATTCGCTTTCGCCGAAATCGGTGGTGGTTTCACCAGCAAAATCGAGGTTTCGACCGCCTCCGAATAGTATTCGATCTCCAATATTGCGGAAGTAGTAATAACCCTGGTCTATATGGAAAGTGCCTTTAATCTTTAGTCCGGGAATAGGCTTTGTTATTAAAACCTGCGCGCGTGCTGGTTTTACAGCGTTGTTGGTTAGTGTCGCGGCAAATCCGTTTGTGGCGAAAAGTAATTTACGGGTTTTAAAACTATAGTTTGGCAAGGCTACATGTACGTGGTCACTTTTATCGTGAAACTCTACAACTTGCTGCTGGTTTAAAATTAATATATCGGCGTTAACAGCTACCTTCAATAAGGATTTCATCATGCGGCCGGTATCGATCTGGGATTCAAATGGGTTGAATATAAGCTCCGATGCAACGCCTTCAAAACCAAATTTATCGCGCTGCCGTACAAATACATCATTTTTAAATAAGGAACGCAGCAGGTCGTTGACGTAAGGCATTTGCTCAGCGCATTCGTGAAAGCGATCGTTCTCACCGGTAAACAATTCGTAACCTCCGTTATTTTGGAAATCAATGTTTGCATCGCCCAGCCGCGAACGAAGTTTATGTAATCCTTCCCATCGTTTGCTTATTAACTCTAGAACTTCTTGCTCCGAATGGTTAGTAAGGTCTGCAACAATTTCAGACAAGCTGCCGAAGCAGGCAAATCCGGCATTTTTTGTACTCGCGCCTTGTGGCAAGGGCCCTTTTTCTAAAATCAAAATTTTACTTTCGGGAAACCGTTCCCGCAATCTTAACGCTGCATTCAAGCCAACGATGCCGCTGCCTACAATCGTATAATCGACATTTGAAAACCAGGTGTCAATTTCCCAAAAACTAAGATGCATGAAATTTTTTTATAAAATTATTGGATTAAAAAAAGTTTTCCTAATGTGGACGAAACTTACTGACAGATTTACATCGGAAATAGTTTTTCTGTTCAAATTTGGCCAATAGTACATTTGTAAGATTTAGCGTGTAAAAAGAATAATATAGCAAGGATTTATAATGTAGTTTGTCGATTTCTTAGTTAAATGTTTAAAGAGATAATTTTTCGTGATATATAATATTCTACATTTAACGTAATAATTAACCCAAACCCAAATCTATTTATGAAATTAAAATTACTTGCGATTGCAATCTTTGCAGTCACGTCCACCTCATGGGCGCAAAACGGAAGGGATCACTGGAAAGCAACTTCTCCAAAACTAGGATCCGAAATTGTCGAAAACAAAACTACGATCAAGAGCCCTCAACTTTTCGAATTGGATTTAGTGCGGCTGCAGAAAATAGTAACTGAAGCTCCGTCACGTCATTCCAAAACAAATTCAGATGTTGTCATGTCTTTCCCTACTGCCGAAGGACAATTCGAAGATTTCACCATCCTCAAGTTCTCGAATATGGATCCTGAGCTTGCGGCCCGGTACCCCGAAATTCAATCGTTCGTAGGAAAAGGTATTGATGATCCTACTTCGATGATTTATTTCAGCATTTCACCGCTAGGATTACAGGCGATGACTATCAAAAGTGATCGTTCGGCGACATTTATCGAGCCTTTTACCCAAGACGGTTCGGCGTATGTAGTTTTTAAAAAATCAGATAAAACTGCATCGTTGGATAAATTTGAGTGCAAAGTAATAGGTCTGGCACAACATGACCTGGAGCTGGGCGGCGAACATTTGCGTCCGAATGCCGATGACGGGAAATTGCGTAACTACCGACTGGCGATGTCGGTCACCGGCGAATATACCGCGTATTTTGGCGGCACCAAGGCTCTTGCTTTAGCTGCCATCAACAATACAATGACACGAGTAAACGCAATTTTTGAAATGGATTTTGGTGTTCATATGAATCTTATTGCCAATAACGACCTGGTAATTTACGCGAACGCCTCATCCGATCCTTATTCAGCGGCATCCACCGGTGCTGGCGGCGCATGGAACCAGGAACTACAAACCACGCTTACCAATGTAATCGGGAGTGCAAATTACGATATCGGCCATTTGTTTGGTGCTTCGGGCGGCGGTGGAAATGCAGGCTGCATTGGCTGTGTTTGTAAAAATCCGACGTCATCTGCGCCGCTCGGAAAAGGAAGCGGTTATACCTCGCCTTACGACGGAATCCCGCAAGGTGATAACTTTGATATCGATTATGTAGCACACGAAATCGGCCATCAGTTTGGTGCCAATCATACTTTTACGCACAGTAACGAAGGAACTGGCAAACAAATGGAACCGGGCAGCGGATCAACGATTATGGGTTATGCGGGTATTACAGGCGCCACCAACGATGTGCAGCCACACAGTGATTCGTATTTTCACGCGATCAGCATCGAACAGGTTACCAATTATATCAAAACGACCACATGTCAAACAACAGTCACTACTGGAAATGCGGTTCCTACGGCAAATGCCGGAATCGATCGCACCATTCCTAAAGGAACGCCATTTATGTTGACCGGTTCGGCAACCGATGGCAATAATGACATTCTTACCTATGCGTGGGAGCAGATGAATGTTGGAACGCCAACATCGACCATTCCGAGTGCGACGCGCACCTCCGGGCCGGCGTTTAGATCGATTCCGCAAACCACTTCGCCGACACGATATTTCCCTCGATTGTCAACCGTGCAATCCGGCGCAACCTCGTGGAAATGGGAAGTTATGCCAACGGTTGCAAGAACAATGAACTTCCGATTGACAGTGCGCGATAACCGAGCGGGCGGACCGGCAAATAATAGCGACGATATAATTATTACGGTCAACGGAACTGCCGGACCATTTACTGTCAGCGCTCCGAATACAGCCGTAACGTGGGCGGGTGGATCGACACAAACTGTCACCTGGAATGTTGCAGGTACAACAGCCAACGGTGTAAACGCCGCTAATGTCGACATTCTGTTATCAACCGATGGCGGGAATACTTTCACGACGATGTTGCTTGCTTCAACACCCAATGACGGAAGCCAATCGGTAACAATTCCCAATCTTCCGGGCAGTCAAAACAGGATTATTGTAAAAGGAACAAATCATATTTTTTATGATATGTCGAATGCCAATTTTACGATCACCGCAGGGTCTTCGGATACGACTGCACCAACCGCGCCGACCAACCTCGCAGCATCGGGAACTACCCAATCGTCCACTAATTTAACATGGACTGCATCATCGGATAATGTTGGCGTAACAGGTTACGACGTTTACCAGAATGGTTCTTTTAGGGCTACAGTAGCAACTAACAGTTATGCAGTAACGGGATTGACAGCATCAACAACCTATTCGTTTTATGTACGCGCGAAAGATGCCGCTGGGAATATTTCCAGTAATAGTAATACTGCGAGCGTAACGACATTGGCTGCAGGCATTTCCTACTGTACGTCTCAGGGGAATAGTGTAGCCGACGAACGAATTGGCAGAGTGCTGTTTGCCGGTATAGACAATTCAGCGGCAACCAGCTCAGGTTATAGTGATTTCACCTCACTTTCCGCAGCCGTTAATAGAGGTACTGCTTATACTATAACGATTACACCTTCATGGACCGGAAGTACTTACAGTGAAGGCTACGCAGTTTTCATCGATTACAACCGTGACGGAGATTTCACCGATGCAGGAGAAACCGTGTGGACACTGTCAGCCTCAACCGCCTCTCCGGTAAACGGTACATTTACGATTCCTGCCACAGCCGCATTAGGCACAACAAGGATGCGCGTATCGATGAAATATAACGGTGTTCCAACAGCTTGCGAAGCTTTTTCATACGGTGAGGTCGAAGATTATTCTGTGAATATCAGCGGCGGAACAGCCGATACGCAGGCGCCAAGCGTACCTACTAATTTGTCAGCATCAGGTACGACACAAACGACAACCAATTTGTCCTGGAGCGCGTCGACCGATAATGTGGGTGTCACCGCATATGATGTTTATCAGGGAGCTGCTTTGAAAGCCACTGTGTCTGCAACCTCGTATAATATCACAGGGTTGACTTCTGCAACAACCTATTCGTTCACAGTACGGGCAAAAGATGCTGCAGGAAATATTTCCGGTGTCAGTAATTCGGCAAGTGTTATCACATTATCAGCTTCTGTAAATTACTGCAGTTCCCAGGGCAATAATACTGCCGACGAACGTATTGGCCGAGTGGTCCTTGGCTCCATCAATAATCCATCGACAGGCACGGCCGGATATGAGAATTTTACATCAATCTCGACGAATCTGGTTCGTGGCATATCGAATACGATCACCATCACACCATTCTGGTCGGGAACGAAGTACAACGAAGGTTATGCAGTGTTCATCGACTACAACGGCGATGGAGACTTTACCGATGCAGGCGAAACAGTATATACCCGCGCAGCTTCGCAAACCACGCCGGTCTCCGGTTCTTTTACAGTTCCATCGGGCACAACACTTGGCTCTAAAAGAATGCGCGTATCTATGAAATACAACGGAATCCCAACCTCTTGTGAAGTC
>JADKLW010000029.1_pt1 | contig 12757 bp, 14 predicted proteins | sample 8641881 | NCBI WGS metagenome assembly JADKLW01 (sample SAMN16272185, study PRJNA661076) | feces metagenome | isolation source: fecal sample from diarrhoea affected cattle B | host: Bos taurus | place: South Africa: Lokaleng Village, Mahikeng | collected 2019-09 | reverse complement strand
CGGCATGGGTGCCGGCAGGGCGACGTCCGCGGGCTGCGGCAGTTTGCGTCGCTTCTTCCGTTGTGCCTTCGGCAGTGTCGTGGCGGCGGTCGCCACGGCGATTGCGGTTGTTGCGGTCGCCATGGCCGCGCTCGCGACGGTCGCCGCTGCGACCGCCCTTGGAGCGGTTACCTGACGAGGAACGGCCGGCGGTTTCTTTAGCGGGCTCGACAGCCACGGGGGCTGCATCGCCGCCAGTTAGCCAGTTGAGCAGGCGCTTGAACAGGCCCGGGCCTTGCGCCGTGGCGGCAGCAATGGCTCGGGCGGCGGGCACGGACGACACGGGCGCCGGCTGCGATGGCGTAATGCTTTTGACCAGCGCTTCGGGGCGGCTCTTGGCGGCGTCCTGTGCTTTGTTGGGCGACCAGGTTAGTTGCGACTCGGGTTGCGTGACGAGCTCGAAGCTGGTTTTGATTTCTTCCAGGCGAGGATCGTCGTGGCGCAGGCGCTCGATGTGGTGGTGCGGGGTTTCCAGATTCTTGTTGGGGATAAGAATAAGGTTTACCTTCAGGCGCGACTCGATCTTGGCGATGTCGCCGCGCTTCTCGTTCAGCAGGAAGGTCGCCACGTCCACAGGAACCTGGGCATGCAAGGAGGCGGTGCCTTCCTTCATGGCTTCTTCCTGAAGCAGTCGCAGCACCTGCAAGGCGCTGGATTCGGCATCGCGGACTACGCCTGTACCGTTACAGCGCGGGCATGTGATGTGCGAGCCTTCGTTCAGGGCGGGGCGCAGGCGCTGACGGGACAGCTCCATGAGGCCGAAGCGCGAGATCTTGCCCATTTGGACACGAGCCCGGTCGAAATGCAGGGCATCGCGCAGGCGCTGTTCGACGGCGCGCTGGTTCTTGGCCTCTTCCATGTCGATGAAATCGATGACGATCAGGCCACCCAAGTCGCGCAGGCGCAACTGACGGGCAACTTCGTCTGCGGCTTCAAGGTTGGTCCGCATAGCGGTTTCTTCGATGTCGGCGCCTCGTGTCGAGCGCGCAGAGTTCACATCTATGGCGACCAGGGCCTCGGTGTGGTCAATGACCACAGACCCGCCCGACGGCAGTTGCACCGTGCGGGAATAGGCGGTCTCGATCTGGTGTTCGATTTGAAAGCGCGAAAACAGCGGGACGTCGTCGCGGTACATTTTGACGCGCTGGACGTTGTCCGGCATGACCACGCTCATGAAAGCGGTGGCCTGTTCGTAGATTTCGTCCGTGTCGATCAGAATTTCGCCGATTTCGGGCGAGTAATAATCGCGGATTGCGCGGATTACGAGGCTGGATTCCAGATAGATCAGGATGGGAGCCGGGTTCTCGCGGGCAGCGCCGTCAATCGCATTCCACAGCTGCATCAAGTAGGAAAGATCCCACTGCAGCTCTTCGACGTTGCGGCCAATACCCGCGGTGCGGGCAATAATGCTCATGCCTGCCGGGATATCCAGCTGGTCCATGGTGTCGCGCAGTTCCTGGCGATCCTCACCTTCGACGCGGCGCGATACACCGCCGCCCCGTGGGTTATTGGGCATCAGGACCAGATAGCGGCCGGCCAATGAAATAAAGGTGGTCAGGGCAGCGCCTTTATTGCCGCGCTCTTCCTTTTCCACCTGAATGATCAGTTCCTGGCCTTCGGTCAGGGCGTCCTGGATACGTGCCGCACGAACATCAACGCCTTCCTTGAAGTAAGTTCGGGCCACTTCCTTGAAGGGCAGAAAGCCGTGGCGATCTTCGCCGTAGCTGACGAAGCATGCTTCCAGGCCAGGTTCGATTCGGGTAATTACGCCTTTGTAGATATTGCCTTTGCGCTGTTCGCGCCCGGCGGTTTCGATGTCGAGGTCGATAAGCTTTTGACCGTCGACAATGGCAACGCGCAGTTCTTCTTGGTGCGTTGCATTGAACAACATCCGTTTCATGAGGGGTTTCTCCGTAGTCATGGCGCACCGTAAATCGGCGCACGACCGCGGGTCATTGGTGTGTGGCGCTAAATCTTAGTGGTCTTGGTGGGCGCGCGGCTGACGAAGTCAGGCAGTGCCCACCTTGTGTCGGCGAGGCACTTCGCACCTGTAGGTGCGTGGTTCAGTCAGCAGGGAGGTCAGGTTCACTATAGTGGTTGACAAAAAATTGCTGGGAACGGCAGGCGCGAGTGTAAGAGCGCGACTGGTGCATTAAACGAGACAGACTTTGCAAAAGATTCAGCGTCGCACGCGGTTGGCAGGTGATATGTGAATAGCGGGCTGTTCGCCACACAACTATTTTCCAGATCGGGCTTGCCCCGGCGACCTAATGACCCAGAAGCTGAAACCCAGGCAGTACAATATGGCCTTTGTTCGTCCAACGGAGACGCACCATTGCATCTCTACGTTCGGCGGTTTTTCAGCTTCTATAGGCTGACGCGATTATATGCCGCTTTTCCCCATGCGCAAACCTCTTATTAATAAAGACCCTGTTCCCAGCGTGCGTTTTGTCGAGATTGGTGCCGAACAGGCGGGCCAGCGCATCGATAATTTCCTGCTGCGGCTGTGTAAAGGCGTACCCAAAAGTCATTTGTACAAGGCCATACGCAGCGGCGAGGTCCGGGTAAACAAGGGCCGCATAGGTGCGGAATACCGGCTGGAAGAAGGCGACATGCTGCGGGTTCCCCCACTACGCCTGCCGCGGCCCGACCAGGCGCCACCGGTGCCGCCCGCGGTATTCCCCATCGTCTTCGAAGATGACGCCCTCCTGGTGGTCGATAAGCCGGCGGGGGTGGCTGTGCATGGCGGCAGCGGTGTGTCGTTCGGGGTTATCGAGCAGTTGCGCGCGGCCCGGCCGGACGCACCCATGCTCGAACTTGCCCATCGGCTGGATCGCGAGACCTCCGGCTTGCTGCTGATTGCCAAGAGGCGCAAGGCCTTGCTGGGCTTGCACGACATGATGCGCGAGGGGGGCGGGCGCAAGCACTACCAAGCCCTGGTGGTGGGCGACTGGGTCAACGACAAACAGCATATACGCAAGCCTCTGCTGAAGTGGCTGACGGCTTCCGGCGAGCGCCGGGTGAAGGTCGACGCCCAGGGCAAGGCTGCCCACACCATCATTACTTTGGAAAAACGCTACGGCCGTTACAGTTTGCTGGGCGCCGAGCTACGCACCGGCCGTACGCACCAGATACGGGTGCACTTGGCTTCCAGCGGCTATCCCATCGTGGGCGACGACAAATACGGTCCGGACGAAATACGGGATCGTTTCGCGCGGCTGGGGTTTCGGCGCATGTTCCTGCATGCCTGCCGGCTTGAAATCCCGCATCCGCTGACCGGCGCAGCGCTGGTTTTCACAGCACCGTTGCCGCCGGCCTGCCGGCAGCTACTTGACTATATGGAGCAACATCCTTGAAACGTTATTCAGCCGTCATTTTCGATTGGGACGGCACTGTCATGGACTCGACGGGATCCATTGTCACTGCCATCCAGGGCGCCTGTGCCGACATCGGCTTGCCCATACCGCCAGACCATGAGGCTAGTTGGGTGATAGGTTTGTCGCTCGAAACGGCCTTGTATCGCTGCGTTCCGGATCTCACTGCCGGCCAGATGCCAGAGTTTCTCGAACGGTACCGCCACCATTTCATGTTGCGCGATCCCGAGATCCGCCTGTTTGACGGCATTCCGGCCTTACTGGTTGACCTGAAGCAGCGCAATGTTGCGTTGGGCGTGGCCACCGGTAAAAGCCGGGTGGGGCTGGATCGGGTGCTGGGAACCATGCAGTTGCAAGAGCATTTCCATATTACGCGCTGCGCCGACGAATCCTTCAGCAAGCCCCACCCGGCCATGCTGTTCGAGATCATGGAGGCGCTGACCCTTGCGCCGGAACAAGTGTTGATGGTGGGCGATACCTCTCATGACATTCAGATGGCGACAGCGGCGGGCGTGGACAGCATGGCGGTCACTTACGGCGCTCATGACCAGCCGACGCTGCGCGAGGCCGAGCCCACTATCATGGTTTCCAGCGTGCCCGAGATGCAGAAATGGCTGCTTGAGCGCGTATAAAGGCGTATAAACCGGTATGCCGTGCATCGCAAGGAACTTTTATTGCTCGCGCACGCTCCTATAGGCATATTGCGCCGTGGGCGCCAAGGAACCACTATGTCGCGACTAAAGCTGCCGTCCATCCCCTCATCGCAGATTACAGACGAGACCGTGTGGCGTTCCCGGCGCCGGTGGCTGCAGCAAGCGGGCCTGGGGGCCGTGGCGATGGCAGGTGGTGCGCTGTGGCATGAAGGCTTGCGGGCAGAGCAGGTCGAGGGCGCGCTTCCTGCCACGCTTAACCCGGCTTATAGCTTGCCGGACAAGCCAACATCCGAAAAAGACATTACCTCGTACAACAACTTTTACGAGTTCGGCACGGGCAAGACTGACCCCTTGAGCCATGCGGCCCGCATGCAGACCAGGCCCTGGACCCTCTCCATCGAAGGCGAAGTGGCCAAACCCTTCACTATCGACCTGGACGACCTCCTGAAGCTTGCCACCATAGAGGAGCGCATTTACCGCTTGCGCTGCGTGGAAGCCTGGTCCATGGTCATTCCCTGGAACGGTTATGCGCTTTCCCATTTGCTGAAACGCGCCCAACCCACCGGCAACGCCAAATTTGTCCAGTTCGTCACGGCCACCCAACCCGAAAACATGCCGGGCCTACGTTCGCGCATCATCGACTGGCCGTATCTCGAGGGCTTGCGCATGGACGAAGCCATGCACCCCCTGACGATGCTGGTGCTGGGCGTCTACGGCAAGCTTCTTCCGAATCAGAATGGCGCGCCAGTTCGACTGGCCGTGCCATGGAAATACGGTTTCAAGTCAGGCAAATCGCTGGTAAAGATTCGTGTGCTTGACCATATGCCCGAAACCAGCTGGGCCGCCATCGCGCCCAACGAGTACGGCTTTTATGCCAACGTCAATCCCACCGTCGCGCATCCGCGCTGGAGTCAGGCTACCGAAAGGCGCATTGGCGATGGCTTCTTCGCGCCCCGGGTCGAAACGCGTATGTTTAACGGCTATGCCGAGCAAGTGGCGTCCCTGTATACCGGTATGGACCTGGCTCGTTACTACTAGATGGCCTCGCACTGGACGGCCGCCCAGGTGGGTCGCTACAAGCCGCTGGTTTTCTTGCTGTGCCTGTATCCCTTGCTGCGTTGGTTCTGGCTGGGCTTCTCGGACGGGCTAAGTGCCAATCCGGCGGAGTTCCTGATACGCTCTTCCGGCATTTGGGCACTGGTGGCTCTGGGCGCGACCCTGGCCATTACCCCGGTACGCCGTGCACTGGATCAGCCGGCCCTGGTCAGGTTGCGCCGCATGCTGGGGCTATTTGCCTTCTTCTACACCGTGCTTCATCTGTTGGGCTGGGCCTACTGGGAACGCGGGTGGTCCCTGGCCTCGATGTGGGACGACGTCGTCCAGCGCACTTTTATTACGATAGGCATGGTCGCCTTCGTGCCCATGGTGGCGCTGGCGTTCACATCGACGCGCGGCTGGATACGCCGGCTGGGCCGCCGTTGGACTACATTGCACCGCAGCGTGTATGCCATCGCCGCCTTGTCGGTGTGGCATTTTTGGCTGGTCCGCGCTGGCAAGAACGACTTCTTTGAACCCTATATGTATGGCGCGGCCCTGGCCATCTTGTTGCTGGCACGCGTTTATTTTTACTGGCGTCGGCCCCGCTAAGGGTGGCGGTCAGGGCAGCGCTTTCAGTATCCCCAGCGTTTGTGCGTCGGGTTGGCCGGTGTAAGACTCAGGCCGGTAGTGCATCTGGAAAGCGGCGATGACATTGCGTGTGGCCTTGTCCAGCTTGTTGCTGGCAGGCACGGTATAGCCCACCCGTTGCAATTCGCGCTGTATCCAGGCGATATCGGGCAACCCTGTGCGCGAAAACTCCAGCTCGTGGCGGCGCGCCAGTTCTGGGTCGTACCAGCGTCCTATGCCCTGACGCGCCAGGGCTTCCCATGGAAATAGCGGGCCTGGGTCGATTTTGCGTTGCGGTGCAATGTCGCTGTGACCCACCACATTGAAGGCTTTGATCTGGTGTCTTTTGATGATGTCTTTCAGTAGCGCCGCCACGGTGCGCATCTGTGTCGGGTTGTAGGGTGCCCAGGTATTGTTTTCGTAGCCCGGGTTGACGATCTCGATACCGATGGACGCGCTGTTCAAATCTGTGCGTCCATACCAGGCGCTGACGCCCGCGTGCCAGGCGCGTCGGCTTTCATCGACCAGCAGATACACATGTGGCCTGGGTTCGTCAGTGACCAGGTAGTGGCTGCTGACATTGCGCTCGGACAATATCTTCAAGGAAGCTTCGTTGCCGGCAGATGTGTAGTGCAGAACCACGTATTCGACGCGGCTGTTCTGGCTGGTCGCCTGAATGCTGCGGTCGATATCGAGCTTGTCCGGAGAATAGCTCGCGCAGGCGGTCAGCGTAGCAAGGAGGGCGCAGGCAAGCAGTTTTTGCAGCATATGCCTAGCGCCCCGCCAGAAACAGGAAGATGGCGGGCTTCTTGGCCAGGTCGGGCGCCGGCAGCGACCTCCATTGCGCAATGGTGTGCGTCCGCAGCCATTCATCCGGCGTTGTCAGGGAACGGGCAACGCAAAGTCGGGTGTCGGGGCGCAGAGTCAGTTTAAGCGCTTCGAACATCGCCTCGTTGCGATAGGGGGTTTCGATCAGGATTTGCGTCTGCAGCAACTTTTGCGAGGCGGTCTCCCATGCCTTCAATTGCTTGGCACGGTCCGCGGCGTCCACTGGCGCGTAGCCATGAAAGGTAAAGCGCTGGCCGTCCAGCCCGCTGCCCATCAGGCTTAACAGTATGGATGACGGCCCCACCCAGGGCGCCACCCGTATGCCCATGGTGTGCGCCTGCGCGACGACCTTGGCGCCCGGGTCGGCCACTGCGGGGCAACCTGCCTCGGATACCAGGCCGATTTCGCCACCGTCCAGCAGCGGCTTGATCCAGGCTTTGATCTGGGCGGCGTCGACCTTGTCTGTCAGGGTGTGGATGGTGATCTCCTGCAGCGGGCCCTGCGTTCCGACTGCCTTCAGGAAGGCACGCGCGGTCTTGGCGTTCTCGGCGATATAAGTGTTCAGCCGCCCGGCCAGGGCCTGCACTTCCGGCGGCAGCCATCGTTCCGGAGGAGAATCGCCCATGCCCACGGGTATCAGATGCAAGACTCCTGCTGATTTCACGACTGCTCCAGTAAGGGGTTGACTCCGAAGCCGCGCAGCATGCGCGCCAACGCGATCAAGGGTAGGCCAATAATGGCGGTAGGGTCGTCGGATTGCATGCTTTCCATCAGCGTAATGCCTATACCCTCGGCCTTGGCGCTGCCTGCGGTGTCGTAGGGTTGCTCGCGCTGCAGGTAGTTGACGATCTCGACCTCGGTAAGCTGGCGAAAGCGACACAAGGTCAGTATGTTGTCGACTTCGGTGCGCTGGCCGTTTGTTACGCACAGGCCGCTGTGAAATTCTACTGTCCGGCCGCTAAGCTGTCCAAGCTGGCTTCTTGCCGCCTCGAAGCCGCCCGGTTTGCCGATAGGCCTGCCGTCGAAGTTGGCCACTTGGTCTGCGCCGATAACGATGGCGCCAGGATGGGCGTCCGACACAGCCAGGGCCTTGGCCATCGACAGGCGCAAAGCCAGCTGGCCGGGTGTTTCGTCAGCCAGGGGTGTCTCGTCGATATCGGGCGACACGCAGCTAAAGGGCAGGCCGAAACGTTCGAGCATGCTGCGGCGGTAGGAAGAACTTGAGGCTAAGATGAGACGCATAGGTAACGTTGAGTAGTTGGGTTTGACTGTAAATGGCGGAACACGGTATTATCTAATGTTTTCTTTATGCCCGAAAGCTAGTCTAGTATTTGACGAGCACTGGCTGTAAGTGAAAAGACATGGAAACCGATATGGAACCCTTGGGTAGGGCTGAAACCCCGAATGAAAACCCGAGCAGGGATGTAAGCTACGTAGATACCTATGTGCTTACTAGAACTGGACACGAGGTTAGTGGCCAGACGCCGATTTCCAGCTTTGAGCGTTTGATTGAAGATTTACCCGAGCAGCCTGCCAGCCAGGTGTCGTGGTCGGTGAAGGGTGAGATCGACGCGCACGGCAGGCATTTTCTTCGATTGTCCGTGCAGGCGGTGCCCGTGCTGGAATGCCAGCGTTGCCTGCAGCCGCTACCCTGGCCGGTCGACGCAGAAAACCGCCTTCGCATTGTCAAGTCCGAAGCCGATCTGGACGACGAAGGCAGCCAGGACACCGAGGCCGAAGACATGGTCGAGCGCATCGTAGGTTCGCCACGACTGGATGTGCTGGAATTGGTCGAGGACGAGATCATCCTGGGGCTGCCTTATGTGCCCAAGCACGATGTCTGTCCGTCGTTGCCCGAGGCCCTTGCAGCGCAAGAGCCCGAGCCGGACGAGGCGAAACCCTCGCCGTTTGCGGTGTTGGACCAGCTTAAGAAAGATTGAATTTTTACGAACTTAACTTGCGGGACTATCGCGTACAATAGCGACCCGTTATCAGGAGTCATCATGGCCGTACAGCAAAACAAAAAGAGCCCGTCCAAGCGCGGTATGCATCGTTCGCACGATTTCATCACGACGCCCCCGACGGCAATCGAACCGACAACGGGCGAACTGCACCTGCGTCACCACATCAGCCCCAACGGTATCTACCGCGGCCGTAAAGTGCTCAAAACCAAAAACGACGAGTAATCGTCTACTGTTGCGATCTCGCCATAAAACGCTATAGATTGCGCACTTGATGTCGACACCCGAAATCCGTATCGCCGTTGATTGCATGGGCGGCGATTTTGGCCTGCCTGTGACGGTGCCGGCCGCTCATCGGTTTGCCCGGCAACACCCCGATACGCGATTCCTGTTGGCAGGACATGCTGCGGATATCGAGTCGGCACTGGCAAAGCTGGGCGGACCCGATCGCGACTGGTACGAGATACTGCCGGCGACCGAGGTCGTCACCATGGCCGATTCCGTAGAAGTCGCCTTGCGGCGCAAGAAAGACTCATCCATGCGGGTGGCCGTCCAGGCTGTCAAGGACGGCCGGGCAGACGCCTGTATTTCGGCGGGCAACACCGGTGCCTGGATGGCGATATCGCGCTATTTGCTCAAGACGCTGGATGGCATCGACCGCCCGGCTATTGCCACGTCCATTCCCAATCAGAAGGGTGGTGCCACCACCATGCTCGATCTGGGCGCCAACGTCGATTGCTCTGCCGAGCATCTGCTGCAGTTTGCCATCATGGGTTCGGCACTGGCATCGCGCGTTGATCGTCATAAGCAGCCCACCATAGGCTTGCTCAACATCGGCGAAGAAGTCATCAAGGGTAATGAAGTCGTCAAGCAGGCGGCCGAACTGCTGCGCAACAGCGGTTTGAACTTTTATGGCAACGTCGAGGGCGACGATATCTGCAAGGGTACTGTTGATGTCATCGTTTGCGATGGTTTTGTAGGCAATGTCGTGCTCAAGTCCATCGAGGGGGTTGCCAAGATGGTCGCCACCATGATGCGTGCCGAATTCAAGCGCGATGCCTTGTCCCTGACTGCCGGCCTGTTGGCCACGCCGGTGTTGAACCGTCTGCGAGACCGCGTCGATAACCGTCGTTATAATGGCGCCGCCCTGCTGGGGCTGCGCGGCATCGTCATCAAGAGCCATGGCTCTGCCGATGCCTATGCTTACGGTTATGCGCTGGCACGCGCCCGAGAGGCCGTGCAGAATGGGCTGCTTGATGGTACAACAAGCGCCATTGATCGTCTTCGCCAAAGCCTGCTGGCTGCGGCCGCGCAATCGGCGAAGCTCACCAACCAAACATCTGATCCTGCGCCATAGCCAGGTATCTGGAAGCTACTATGCCTTATGCCAAGATAATAGGGTCGGGTGGGTATTTACCGCCCCGAGTCGTGTCCAACGACGATCTCGCCGCCGATCTCGCGACGCGGCAGATCCAGACTTCGCATTCTTGGATCGTAGAGCGTACCGGCATCCACCAACGCCACCTTGCTGATCCGGGCGTGACGACCAGTCAGCTTGCCACCCATGCCGCCAGGGCGGCGATGGACATGGCGGGCGTGACGGCCGACGACATCGATCTGATTATCGTCGCCACTTCCACACCTGATTTCGTGTTTCCAAGCACAGCCTGCCTGGTGCAGGCGCAATTGGGCGCCAAGGGTGGGGCGGCCTTTGACGTCCAGGCCGTGTGTAGCGGTTTTGTTTATGCATTGACCACCGCCGATGCATTTATTCAGGCCGGCAGGGCCAAAACCGCCCTGGTTATCGGCGCCGAGGTCTTCTCCAGTATTCTGGATTGGAACGATCGCAGCACTTGCGTGCTCTTTGGTGATGGCGCGGGTGCCGTTGTGCTGCAAGCATCCGACGAGCCGGGCATCCTTGCCGCCCAGTTGAATGCCGATGGCAGCCAAATGAAGATTCTGTGTGCGGCGGGCAACGTAGCTCATGGCGAGGTCGTGGGCGACCCCTTCCTGCGCATGGATGGGCAGGCGGTATTCAAGCTCGCGGTCACCTCGTTGACCAAATCAGCGCAAGACGTCTGTGAACAGGCCGGCATGGAAGTCGCCGATGTCGACTGGCTGGTTCCTCATCAGGCCAATGTGCGCATCATCAATTTCCTCGGGCGTCGCCTGAGCGTTCCCGACGACAAAGTCATTGTGACAGTCGATAAGCATGCCAATACGTCGGCCGCCAGTGTGCCGCTAGCCCTGGATGTCGCGCTGCGCGATGGCCGCATCAAGAAGGGCGACACTGTCCTGATGCAAGGTGTGGGCGGTGGATTCACGTGGGGCTCGGTGCTGGCGCGTATGTAAGTCATCACGGACCTTGAAACTATGAAAATTGCATTTGTCTTTCCCGGCCAGGGATCGCAGTCGGTCGGCATGCTCGATGCCTGGGCGGGCAATGCCGCGGTTGACCGCGTGCTTGTGGAGGCCTCCGATGCCTTGGGGCAGGATCTAGGCGCCTTGATCTCCGGCGGGCCCGCCGAAGAACTGAATCTCACCACCAATACGCAGCCCGTCATGCTGACGGCCGCAGTGGCCATGTACCGCGCCTGGCTGGACGCGGGGGGCTTGCCGCCTGCACTGGTCGCCGGCCATAGCCTGGGTGAGTATTCGGCGCTGGCCGCTGCGGGGGCAATCAGTTTGCAGGATGCTGTTCGAGTAGTGCGTATACGGGCCGATGCCATGCAGGCCGCCGTGCCTGTGGGCACCGGCGGCATGGCGGCCATACTGGGGCTGGACGACGATGTCGTGCGCGATATCTGTGCGCAGGCTGCCCAGGGACAGGTCGTCGAAGCGGTCAACTTCAATGCCCCGGCTCAAGTCGTGATCGCGGGTCATAAGCAGGCGGTGGAGCGTGCATGCGAGCTGGCAAAGTCCCAAGGCGCCAAGCGCGCCCTGATGCTGCAGGTCTCCGCGCCTTTCCATTCCAGCCTGCTTCAGCCCGCCGCGCAGGTGCTGAAACAGGCGCTGGCGGCCATAGACATCAAGTCGCCGGCGATTCCGCTGATCAATAACGTGGATGTCGCCACGACGTCGGACAGCGACGCCATACGCGATGCCCTGGTCCGCCAGGCGTGGCATCCCGTGCGCTGGGTCGAGACCATACAAGCCATGAAGGCGCAGGGTGTGACTCATGTCGTCGAGTGCGGTCCGGGCAAGGTGCTCGCAGGCTTGACCAAACGCATAGACCGGGATCTGGTCGGACTGGCCATTACGGATACGGCTACTCTGCAGTCAGCGTTGGACACTTTACAAGGATAGGGGTATGGACAACAAACCGCTGGAGGGCAAGCTTGCCCTGGTTACGGGCGCTACGCGCGGTATCGGCAAGGCCATCGCACTAGAACTGGCTACCCAGGGCGCCACGGTGGTCGGCACAGCAACATCCGAGGCCGGTGCGGTGTCGATCAGCGATATGCTGGCCGACTTGGGCGGACGCGGTGTGGTGCTGGACGTCAATGACGTGGACGCTTGCGAGGCCCTTATCCACGAGCTGGCGCAAGGCAACGGCGGCCCGCAAATCCTGGTGAACAATGCCGGCATTACCCGCGACAACCTGGCCATGCGCATGAAAGACGACGACTGGGACGCAGTGGTGGAAACCAATCTATCGGCGGTCTTTCGGCTGTCGCGAGCGGCCATCAAGCCCATGATGAAGGCCCGCTGGGGGCGCATCATCAATATAACTTCTGTGATTGGCTCCACGGGCAATCCGGGCCAAGCCAATTATGCCGCCGCCAAGGCCGGCGTGGCGGGCATGGGGCGTGCTCTTGCGCGTGAACTGGGTAGCCGCAATATCACAGTCAATTGCGTGGCTCCGGGGTTCATCGAAACCGACATGACCCGCGCTCTTAACGAAACCCAGACGGCGGCTATTCTTACCCAGATCCCTTTAGGGCGCATGGGTTCGGCTACCGACGTGGCATGCGCCGTAAGCTTTTTGGCCGGCCCGCAGGCCGGCTACATCACAGGGACTACCCTGCATGTGAACGGCGGGATGTACATGTAATTGCCGGACATACCCCTGCGTTGGGGTAAAATCTTTTGTTTTCGCCCAACGGCGGTATTACTGTTTTTTTTATCATAGCCAGCACCATTACCAATTTCGTTTGGCTATAATTCGCGGGAATTTTCCCCACTTGGAGATCTGCATGGAAAGCATCGAACAGCGCGTCAAGAAGATCGTCGCTGA
>JADKLW010000642.1_pt1 | contig 12761 bp, 13 predicted proteins | sample 8641881 | NCBI WGS metagenome assembly JADKLW01 (sample SAMN16272185, study PRJNA661076) | feces metagenome | isolation source: fecal sample from diarrhoea affected cattle B | host: Bos taurus | place: South Africa: Lokaleng Village, Mahikeng | collected 2019-09 | reverse complement strand
TCCTTTTGGTGAAACCATACGCAATGGCAGTCAGCCAAATGGTGGATACCGTGCTACGAAAGCAACGGCAGGATGGGAGAGTTTGTACGTTGGGCTTGAGCACGACACTGCAACGGTTTCGGGACGCGATATCGAATTTGAAAATGAAGAGATGACATCGTCGTTATTTGACGATCACGAACAGGAAAGTACTGCGCGCAGAACCTATCAAATCCACAAGAAATATATCGTCAGCCCGATAAAGTCGGGCATGGTGATCATCGATCAGCAACGCGCTCATCAACGGGTGTTGTATGAAGAATTCCTTTCCAGTATGACGGTTCGCCAGGCATCGAGTCAGCAATTGCTGTTTCCGCTGGATCTTTATTTTTCGAGTAGCGAACTTGACATGATTGCCGAACTGAAACCGTCGCTTGCCAATACCGGATTCGTATTTGACGAATGCAGTTCGCATGTCGTAATTTCGGGTATTCCGGTCAATATTTCCGAAAGTGAAGTATCTATTGTCCTGGAGCAACTGCTGAGCGACCTCCATCACGGTATTCCTGAAAGCAGTTTTAGCCAAAATGACACCATTGCCAAATCGATGGCTAAAAGCCTCGCTGTGAAAACCGGCAGTTATTTAACCGAAAAAGAACAGGAAAATCTTGTCGACGGATTATTTGCGTGCAAGGATCCCAGTGTTTCGCCGTTCCAAAAACCTACTTTCATCACCATGCGGGTGGAAGACCTTGATAAAAAATTTGCCATATGATGAACATCACGCCAGTAGTTAAGCAACTGCTGATAATCAATATTATTTTCTTTATCGGTGCTGAATTTGTCGGCCCCGCCGCTTTCGACCTTCTCGCGATGTACTATCCCGAGCATCCCAAGTTCCAATATTGGCAGATCATCAGCCACATGTTTATGCATGGCGGGTTGATGCATCTCGCGTTTAATATGTTTGCTTTGTACTCGTTCGGATCTACGCTTGAGCATTTTTGGGGTGGAAAGCGATTTTTGTTTTTTTACATATCGTGCGGACTAGGATCAGCTCTTCTGCACACGGGGGTGAATTATTTCGTTTTTGACAGTGCGGTGCAAACGTTAATGGCGAATGGCATTCCCCGATCTGAAATTATCGAAGCGCTCAGCCAGGGAAAATATGGAGTGATTTGGGCCGAATATCTTACGCCTTCTCAACTTCAGGGAATGATCGATGCATTCCGCATTCCTGTCGTTGGTGCTTCGGGTGCAATTTATGGGCTTTTGGTTGCGTTTGCATTCATGTATCCAAATGCTGAACTTGCATTGCTGTTTATCCCAATCCCGATTAAAGCCAAGTACTTTGTCTCGGCAATTCTGTTGCTGGATTTGTTCCTGGGCCTCAAAGGCGATTCTATTTTTGGAAGCGGGGGTACAGGTGTGGCGCATTTTGCCCACATTGGTGGCGCTCTGATCGGTTTTATAATGATGTGGTATTGGAAAAAAAATCAATTCGATAACCATAGGTGGAATTAACTATGGGAACAATCCTGGACGACCTTAAATTACAGTTTCGCAGTGGCGATGTGGTCACCAAATTAATATTTTGGAACATTGCCCTGTTTGCCGTTCCCCATATTTTATTCGGGATTTTGAAGTTGGCCGGTATCGACATAAACTGGATGCAATATGTCAGTTTGTCGACTGAACCTTCCGATCTTTTATGGAAGCCGTGGTCGTTGATCTCCTATGCATTTTTTCACGCTGGGATTCTTCATGTACTTTTTAATCTGATAATGCTCCATTTTTCAGGAAGATTGTTCCTGACTTTTTTCACTCAAAAACAGCTGCTTTCACTTTACATCACCAGTGCGATTTTCGCGGGATTGGTTTATTTACTGAGTTATGCTGCTTTCCCCGCGCTGGCTAATATCAATACGTCGATGGTAGGATCGTCGGGCGCGGTGATGGCGATCCTGTTTGCCACCACTGCCTATGCACCTATGATGGAACTGCGCCTGTTGCTCATCGGATCTGTAAAACTGTGGCATGTGGCGCTGGTATTGTTGATTATCGATTTGGTTCAACTATCGGTGAGCAATACAGGCGGACATATAGCGCATTTGGCGGGGGCTTTTTTTGGTTACCAGTATGTCATACAATTAAAAAAGGGTACCGATGTCACTTCCTGGATTTCGCGGTTGATTGATTTTCTGTCGGGACTTTTTTCGCCTAAAAAAAGAACCCCATTCCGGAAAGTTCACAAAAACGTAAAAGTAAAACCTGTGGTTGGTTCCCGTATTGTAACAAAGGACAAAACCCAGCAACAGATAGATGAGATTCTGGACAAAATCAGTAAATCGGGATACGACAGCCTTACCAAAGAGGAAAAGGAGTTCTTGTTTCGCGCCGGCAAATAAACGACAATGAAAAAACTTTCGTGGTTTAATAAGTTTATGTTTTTCCTGAATATAGTCCTTACCGTATTGACGGTGATTGCGTACGTATTGCCATTTTTAGCACCTCGTGCTTTCCCTATCTTTTCGGTGCTCACTTTATTTCTGCCGATGTTCTTAATTGTCAACGGCCTTTTCTTCATCTATTGGGCGATCATGTTGAAACGGCAAATCATTTTGTCGGCACTCGTTCTGTTAGCCGGAATTACTTTCATCAATAAATTCTACAAATTTTCGTCAACTGCGTCGCCCGTCGAACAGGGCGACTTCAAAATTATGAGCTATAATGTGCGATTGTTCAATCTTTTTGAATGGATAACCGATAAAAGTGTCCCGGCCGATATGCTGGCATTTATCAACGAGCAGAATCCGGATATTTTGTGCATTCAGGAATTTTCGGAATCGGCAAAAATGGATTTTAAGGTATTTCCCTATAAGTATGTGATGATGCAGGGCGACAATATAAAAACGGGACAGGGGATTTTCTCCAAGTTTCCGATTATTAACCAAGGTAAAATTGAACTTCCGGAATCCCATAATAATGTCGTTTATGTCGACATTCGAAAAGGTCTCGATACCTTGCGCGTGTACAGCATGCACCTGCAATCGGTTAAAATTACACCCGATGTTGACGAAATCAACCACGATAATATCAATTCGATGGACCAGAAGAAGTCGCAGGCCATTTTACGCCGATTGAGTAAAGCTTTTACAGCTCAGCAACAGCAAGCCGAGATAATGGTACAACATACTAAAAGCTGCACCTATCCGATAATCATTTGCGGTGACATGAACAATAGCGCATTTTCGTTTGTTTACCGACATATTAAAGGAAACCTGAGCGACAGTTTTGAAGAAGCCGGAAAAGGGTTTGGGCAGACATATAATTTCAAATATTATCCGGCACGAATTGACTACATATTTGCCGATCCGAAAATAAAAGTTAAAGATTTCGAAAGCTTTTCGCAGTTTGAATACTCAGACCATTATCCTATAATGGCCCGATTGTCTATGCGGAATTAAAAAACAGTTTGGCGTTTCAGATATTCGGCTGCGAATTTCCCTTCGTTAAAAAGAAGATCGAGTACACTTAAGTTGTTTAAAAAACCAAATTTTTCACCGAAAACCTGTGTATAGGGTTCAATAGTGGTAGTGTCTTTTTTGCCATTCGCCAATGGACGGCAGTCGGTAACATTCTCAACAGTATGGAAATATTCATGTGTGCGTTCGTAATGGAATTTTAACCGCAGACAGGAAAATACGATTTCGATGGTTTTCAAATTCAGGTCCAATAGAAATTCGTGCTTATCGGTAAATATCGGCTGAATTGCATCCTCGAAATATTCAAAAAAAGGGGAGGTGCGGTAGGCGGCTTCCAACGATTTGAAATGCTGTTTCTGCCAATCGAATGCTTTCTCGATCCTGACATCTTTTGTCTTCTGATGCGCGTTTCGCGAGTGCTTCACCGGTACATTGAGCAATTGAATGCCATTCGGACTGTAGATGTACATTCGGTTCCGATTGGTCTGCTTTTGAAAATTATCCTCAGTCTCCAGTATGATAGTTGGCGCCTGTATCATCGCAGCCATTTGGCTGATCGAAGGGAAATAGGTTGGATATATCAGAATACTTTCCACCCGACCTATGGATTTAACCGTTTTTCACGACGCTTTTTCACGAGATAGCTGATTCCGAAGTACAGCGCAAGTGCGATCAGGAAATGTTTTAGATACGAAACCCGCTGACCTTCGCCGCTAACGGTGGTGAAAACACGGTCCCATCTCACTTTATCCAATCCGCTTGCTGTTTGATTCCAGCTCATAAATACGAACACCGGTTTTCCAACCACGTGATCTTCGGGAACGTAGCCCCAGTAGCGGCTGTCTTCCGAATTGTGGCGGTTATCGCCCATCATCCAGTAATAATTCTGTTTAAAAGTGTAGCTTGTGGCGACTTTTCCGTTGATTTTTATTTGGTTGCCGTTTATTTGCAGATCATTTTTCTCGTATTCGCCGATGATCTTTTTGTAAAAACGGATTGACGAAGCATCGATTGCAATCGTTTTACCTTTTTCGGGAATGTAAATCGGGCCCATGTTGTCGAGGTTCCAGCCTGAAGTGCCCGAAAAGATATTGGATTCGCCCTGGGTAGCAATAATCCTTTTTACATCGGTGACAACCGGATTGTTGCGCAACCTCTCCACCGATGTTTCGGTTAAAGCTCTAAATTGATAAATATTTTGGCCGGTGTAATACTGGTCGGTGATGTTCAGTTCTTTCAATAGGTATGTCGGATCCAACATGGAACCGTTGGTCGTGACTTCATAAGAATATTGAGGCTCGGCTCGCATCGGCAATTGCAAAACTTTGCCATTGATATGAATTATTCCGTCCTTGATCGAGAGACTGTCACCGGGCACGCCCACACATCGTTTGACGTAATTCGATTTTTTATCGACAGGCTTCCTGATACCGACCGAATGCTGATCGCGGAAATATCGTACCGTATCGGCGGGCCAGTTAAATACGACAATGTCATTGCGGCTGATTTCTTCCAACCCCGGAAATCGGAATGACGGCAATTGCGGCCAGTCGGTATATGACTTGATGTTTAAAATCGGGATTGTATCGTGTACCATTGGAAAAGCCACAGCCGTTTTCGGAGTTCGCGCGCCGTAGTGAAACTTACTTACAAAAAGGAAATCACCTACTAATAACGACTTTTCCAATGACGATGTCGGAATAGTGAACGGCTGCATGATATATGTATGGACAATAGTAGCAACGATTATCGCAAATAATATGGAACTTATGGTATCACCCGATTTGCTTTGCGGAACAATGCTTCGATCGGGAACGTAGTTCAATTCCTGCGTATAATTTACATAATAGACGTAAAAACCAGCGGTAAATATTCCGAGTAGTGTATCGGTTGTAGTATTTTTGCCGAAACTCCGCAGCAATTCGACCCAAACTACCGGAAACATGATTAAATTCACAATCGGAACAAAAAGTAAGATCACCCACCACCCCGGACGGTTTATTATTTTCATCAAAACATAAGCGTTGTAAACCGGGACGGCAGCTTCCCAACGTTTGCGGCCCGCAGCTTCATACATTTTCCAGGTTCCCGCAAAATGGATCACCTGGACGATCAGAAAGAAAATAAACCATTGATATAGTGTCATAATATATTTTATTTAGCTGGCCTAGATTGCCAATACGTCCTTCATTGTAAATATTCCTGTTTTTCCCTGTAACCATTCGGCTGCAATTACAGCACCGAGCGCAAATCCATCGCGACTGTGCGCTGTATGTGTCAATTCGATGCAGTCGACATCAGAATTGTATTTCACGATATGTGTTCCGGGAACGTGTTCGATTCGTTTTGCGTCGATGTGGATTTCATCCGATTTAGCATCGGCGAGCGCCCAGCTTGAATAATCTGAATTTTCGATGATGTCCTTCGCCAGTGAAATTGCCGTTCCGCTTGGGGCGTCGCGCTTTTCTGTATGATGCGTTTCTTGGAGTGAAATTTTATAATCGGGGAACCGCTTCATCATTTTGGCGACCAACAGATTGATCTCAAAAAATAAATTCACTCCCAAACTAAAATTCGAACCATAAATGAAAGCGCCATTTTTCTGCGTACATAGATCGGCGACAAGGTGATATTGTTCGAGCCAGCCGGTGGTGCCAGAAATTACGGGAATTCCGGATTCCAGCGCCGCCGTGATGTTTCCAACTGCGGCTTCCGGTGTGGAAAAATCAATTGCAACATCGGCGTCTGCCAATCCTTCATAGGAATGGGTTGCATCTTTACGCAGAATGATTTCGTGTCCGCGCGATACAGCAATCCTTTCGATCACTTTTCCCATTTTTCCATAACCGAGCAAGGCTATTTTCATCAGAATCGATAGTTAAAAGTCAGTCCCACATTAGGTTTCTGATTGATATCGCTCGGATACATATCAGGTTTTACCGATAAATTCTCATTGACGTTGAATTGTTTCAAATGCGCATCAATATTCGCATCGACTATATTAAGCACATAGAATGCGACGGCCACCAATAGTGAAAGATCGCGATTTCGCTGATGAAAGCGTTGTGCGCGAATCAGCCTGTCGTCATCCAGAAACGCAAATTCGGTTTCAGGTTCGCCTGCAAGACGCTTTTTATATGCATCCCGGTAGTCGTGATATTTGGTGTTGTTGAAAGAATAGACGTACAAACTCGCACCGATGGCGCCATAAACAAGCGGAATTTTCCAATATTTTTTGTTGTACGCCTGGCCCAGTCCGGGTAGCACGGCTGAATAAAACGCGGCTTTCGCAGGTTTTAACGGATCAATTTCGTTCCGGGTTATTGTATCGGAAATCACCAAACCATCGGAGGTTTGTACTTGCGCAAAAATCGGGTTTATTCCCGACAATACAATTATACAAGCTATGAGGATTGATTTTCTCACGAACCTTTGATCAGTTTGACTATGCGGTTCAGATCTTCTTCGGAATGAAACGGAATGGTGATTTTACCTTTGCCATTGCCTGCGATTTTAATGTCGACTTTTGTGCCGAAATAAGTCGCAATCGCTTTTTTGTCATCTTCGTCAATCGTCGCTACGGCCGATTTGCTCTTGGCAGGTTTGGGCTTTAAGCTTTCCTGATAATTTTTTACGAGCGCTTCAGTCTCCCGGACCGACAGGTTCTGGCTGACGATTTTCTGGTAAATATCGGTTTGCGCATCATGGTCGTCGATATTGATGATCGCACGTCCGTGGCCCATCGAAATGAAACCGTCGCGAATTCCGGTCTGGATAATCGGATCTAGTTTCAATAAGCGTAAATAATTCGCGATCGTCGAGCGTTTTTTTCCTACGCGTTCACTCATTTGTTCCTGCGTTAACTGGATTTCGTCTATCAATCGCTGGTAGGACAAAGCGATCTCGATAGGGTCCAGGTCATGACGCTGAATGTTCTCGACAAGCGCCATCGTAAGCGATTCGTTGTCGTTGGCAATCCGGATGTAGGCAGGGATTGTGGTCAATCCTGCGATTTTAGATGCGCGCAAACGGCGTTCGCCCGAGATCAACTGGTATTTATTGAAATCCTGCTTCCGAACAGTAATCGGCTGGATCACGCCAAGTTCACGAATTGACGATGCGAGTTCCTGAAGCGCTTCCGCATTGAAGTTGCTTCGCGGCTGGAACGGATTTATTTCGATTGCGTCGATGTCGAGTTCGATGATATTGCCAACGACTTTATCGGCATTTTTATCATCAACCGACTGAATATTATTATCCGGATCTTTCAGCAACGCCGATAATCCGCGGCCCAACGCCTGTTTTTTTACTGCCTGTGCCATTAGCTGTTTTTCTTAATTATTTCGTGCGCCAGTTGCAGATAGTTGGTTGCACCCTTGCTCGTCGCATCGTAATTGATTATGCTTTCGCCAAAACTCGGCGCCTCGCTTAACTTGACATTTCGCTGAATGATGGTATCGAAAACCATGTTGTTGAAATGTTTCTGGACCTCTTCGACGACCTGGTTTGACAATCGCAGCCTGGAATCGTACATGGTGAGCAACAAGCCTTCGATATCAAGATCGGGATTGTGGATTTTCTGGACACTTTTTATGGTATTCAGCAATTTTCCAAGTCCTTCGAGAGCGAAATATTCGCACTGAATCGGGATAACAACCGAATCGGCTGCTGTAAGCGCGTTCAATGTCAGCAATCCTAACGATGGTGCGCAGTCAATTATTATATAATCGTATTTTTCACGTATTCCCGCCAAAGCCTGTTTCAGCATGTATTCGCGATTTTCCTTATCGACCAGTTCGATTTCGATTGCGACAAGGTCGATATGCGAAGGAATGACATCGACGTTCGGTGCAGAACATTTCATCACCGCTTCTTCGGGTACATTGCTGTGTTCTAAAATCTGATACGTGCCAATGGTCACGCTCTCAATGTCGATTCCGAGACCCGAGCTTGCATTGGCTTGTGGATCGGCGTCGATCAGCAATACTTTTTTCTCTAAAACTCCCAGTGATGCCGCCAGATTTACAGAAGTTGTCGTTTTTCCAACGCCGCCCTTTTGGTTGGCAATGGCAATGATTTTACCCATTTATTTCTTTTGAATTTTGAGTGGTAAAAATACAATTAATTACTGGTTTTGAAAATCTATTTTGTTAACAAACGTTGTCCGTTTAATAGGTTTACGCCCTATTTTTTATGTAATTAGCTGGCATCCTGTCCTGCTGTCTGGTTGGAAGTTGGAAAGTTTAAAGTTTAAAAGATTAAGGTTACGTTGCCGGTAGTTTTAGGATACAACTTTTCAACTTTCTAACTTTACACTTACGAGCCCTTTTTCGCCTTTATCATCGCTTCCAGCATATCCCACATTTCTTCGGGGATAGCTTCCAGTAAATTAAACTGACCGGCGCCCTTGAGCCATTCTCCGCCATCGATCGTAATCACTTCGCCGTTTACATATGCTGAGAAATCGGACACAAGATAAGCAGCCAGATTCGCGAGTTCCTGATGATCGCCAACGCGTTTAAGCGGAACTTTCTTTGCCATGTCGAATTTTTCGGCCAGATCGCCCGGCAGTAATCGATCCCAGGCGCCTTTGGTTGGGAACGGTCCGGGAGCTATCGCGTTTGACCGTATCCCGTACTTTGCCCATTCGACCGCCAGGCTGCGCGTCATAGCGAGCACTCCGGCTTTGGCGGTTGCACTCGGAACCACATAGGCCGATCCGGTCCAGGCATAGGTGGTCACAATATTCAAAATAACCGAATTGGTTTGTTTCGTATCGATCCAATGTTTTCCGAACGCCAGCGTACAGTTTTTCGATCCTTTTAATACGATGTCGATAATGGTGTCGAATGCATTGGCGGATAACCTTTCGGTTGGTGAAATGAAATTGCCGGCCGCGTTGTTCAATAGTACATCCACCTTACCGAATTTATCAAGCACTTGCCTTAACATCGATTCGACCTGATCGTAATGACGTACATCGCATTGTACAGCAAGACATTCGCCTTCTGCGTCATTTGTCAGTTCGGTTGCCGTTGCCTGCAGTTTATCGAGATCCCGGGATGTGATCGCTACATTGGCTCCCAGTTCGAGGAAATATTTGGTCATCGCTTTCCCGAGTCCGCTACCGCCGCCTGTTACGACAATCACCTTACCTTTTAAAGCGTCATCGCGCAGCATTTTTTTAGTAAAATCCATTGAGGGTTGTTTAGGTTCTAAAGATAGGAAAATTACTATCTGATGATGTTTGTTACCGTTTTTTTACTGCATTTTGGCGGCTATGGGCATAATTTGCGCAACCAAATTTAGAGGGATGTATCTGCGATATGAGTTTCTGATGTGATTTTTAAAATTGAAATCGGCATCAAACTTTATATACATTTGTCTCATCAATTCAACTAGTTATGAAATCAATCCATTATTTCTTGGCAGCGATCGCGTTTGTGTTTTTTTTCGGCTGTAATTCCGATGATGCGCCACAAGGTGACATGGCGGTATTCGCAGTTCCCGTAGTTAAATCCCTGGCGGAAATCCGATCGGAGGTGGGCGTCACCGCCGCAAGGCAAACCAGTTCTGATGGAAAAATTTATGTAGCCCAAAACTACCTGTTCTATATTGCTCAGGAAAGCGGTGTGCATGTCTACAACAATCAGAATCCCGCGTCACCTTCAAATGTGGTTTTTTTACAGATTCCTGGAGTCCACGATATCGCGGTAAAAGGCGATTATCTGTTCGCCGACAACTTTATTGATTTGCTGGTATTTGACATATCGGATATTCAAAATATCACATTGGTACAAACTATTGAGAATTCGATATCATTTTCCCCGGTTTTCCCCAGCGATGTCGAATTTTACGATCCCACCATAAATGCGGGACCAGACGATCTCTTGATAGGATACCGAAATGAAAATCGCCCGAGGCCGGAGGGCGGCGACATCACCATTTTTGCCGAAGCGATGGATAGCGCACTGGTGGGTGGAGTAGGCCAGGGTGGATCTTACGCAAAATTCCAGATAAATGGCGATGCGCTGTACACACTGGATAATTTTCAACTCAACGTTTTCAATATTTCGGCTCCCGATGCGACTTTTTACGATAAAGCGGTTTACATGAACACTTGGTTTGGGGGCGGAGTTTTTGAAACCCTGTTTATTCAGAAGGAAATTCTTTTTATAGGTGCAACTAACGGAATGCATGTGGTAGATGCGAACGACGAATTCAACCCGCAGATCGTCGGGAGTTTTTCACATGCTACGGCATGCGACCCTGTGGTAGTGGAAGGAACGGTTGCTTACATAACTGTACGCGGAGGATCGGCTTGCGGAGCGATTGAAGACCAGGTCAATGTTATTGATATTGTCGATATCGCGAATCCGACTTTGATATCAACGACATTACTGGATCAGCCATACGGCCTGGGGATACGCAATGACGTGCTGTTTGTTTGTACTGCCAATGGTTTAAAGATATTTGACGCGTCAAACCCTGCAGGTCTTGTTTTGCAGAATAGTTATACCGAGTCCTTAAAGGATGTTATACCGCTTGATTCGCATCTGGTTGCCGTAGGGCCAAATGTCATTAAACAGTACGCGTATGTTGGCGATTATTCCTTACAACTCATCAGTACGGTAACCTTCTAAAAAAAAATAAAACCTGCCGGTGTCGACAGGTTTTATTTTTTAAATATCAAAGCGAATAATTAGCCCGCGTTATCATAAGCATCGCTTCCTTCGACTTTTACAATTTTATTGTAAACGCCAAGAAGCAGGAACGACGGTGCCCACTGGCCGATAAATAGAGCAGTTTTATCTTTGCCCATTATTTTTAATGTTGCCGATGTCGCCATTGAAGCCAAGGCTGCCCAAAGGAAAATATCCGAAGGTAATTTAGCTGTTTGTTGTTCAATTGCTTTTGCTACGGGTCCTTCTGAATGGTCGTTTTTAATAGCCATAGTATATTTTTTTATGTTAATAATTCGTGATTGTAAATTTACACCGATTGAAAATCGAATGTCTTACAGCATTTTCCTGAATTATGATAACATTCCGATACAATAACGTTCAGAAGAAGCTGCGACTTCTGCCACTGATTCTTCTGACAAAAATTATTTTACCAACTTAAGAATAAATTTCCGCTCGTCTGAATCCATCCCTTTAAGAATATAGACACCTTTTGGCAGAGAAGAAATGTCGGCCTCACGGCCCCAGACAGGAATTTCGATTTTTTTTCCACGCATGTCGAATACTTCCGCTTTACTGATGTCGTTCGAGAACACTATAAGGTCAGAAGCCGGATTTGGATAAAAGGTAACATCTGATAATTGAAATTCAGCCGTATCCAGCGCCCCTACCTGGAAAGGTTTTGAAACCGTTTGACCCTGATATGTACAACTAAATGTCCATATTCCGTTTTGATCCAATTGGACAGGCGAGAAACTCCAGTACCAATAGGAGCTATAATAAAAGTCGGTTAAAGTGTGATTATAATTGTATAAAATCGTACCGTCGGGCCGTATCAGCTTTAGGTTGGCAGACGTTCCCGGCAGCTGGTCCGACAAATATATGGCGGCAAAAACCGGTTCGGAGGTCGAAAATACATCCTTCATATTAGGGGTTTCCACAGATGGGCATGTCGGAAAAACCGGCGGGGCACTATGAGTAAGTACGGCGTTGATTTTCGGATCCTGATACGATTTTTGGCTTTGCCACCAGCTGTCGGATGATGAAGTCCAGGTATTACACGTTCCTGAATACGTATCGACCAACTGATTAGTATTATTATAAACTTCAAAATGTAAATGCGGACCTGTCGAATTGCCTGAACTGCCGATGACTCCAAGGTATTCACCGGCACTGACCGATGCACCAATGTTTTTTGTCGTCAGCGAACCGTTTTTTAAATGGCCATACCACGAAACACTACCATCCGAATGCTGTACATAAACCGCATTCCAGTTGTTGTTGTTAAAATTGCAGCTCATGTCGTAATTGCCATCATTTTTTCCAATGATAATGCCGGGAGCGGCAGCTATCACCCATGAGTGGTTGTTTTGGAACTGATGCCAGGTAAAAGGCCATGTAAAAATGTCAACCCCTTTATGGTTGTAGCCCTGCGCGGTGTCGTAGGCCCGGTTACCACAATTGTAATCCTGTATCAAATTTGGAAATGCAGCATTGTGATCGACATGGTTACTGATGCTCCACACATCGTTATACGGTGAGTCGGGATTTTTTACTACGGGCCACTGGAAGAGCGGATGCACCATATTTTGTACTGCAGCCGCTGTCTGCAGTA
>JADKLW010000641.1_pt1 | contig 12782 bp, 9 predicted proteins | sample 8641881 | NCBI WGS metagenome assembly JADKLW01 (sample SAMN16272185, study PRJNA661076) | feces metagenome | isolation source: fecal sample from diarrhoea affected cattle B | host: Bos taurus | place: South Africa: Lokaleng Village, Mahikeng | collected 2019-09 | reverse complement strand
CAACGGCATAACCCAAGCAAGCTTAGCGTCTGCTCATTGCTTAACGGAATAGTTCCATACACCACAAAGAAAAAAGATTATAAACGCATGAAAACCATACACTATTTTTGCCTCATTACATTAGTTATTCTCACTATGAGTAACTCATGTGAAAAGAGTGATCCGATATCAAAAGATCCTGTCTCGTCAGAACAAGAGAGTGAGACAACCAGCTTTCGCCAGCCACTGGCGGGCAGTGATGAGCTGGGCCGCCTACTCCCGCTGCATGATGAGGTAGGTGACATTAAAAAAAACCGGAACGTCGGGATCTTCTACTTCCTCTGGCAGGGAGATGTAGCATCAAAGACCTCAGAAAGAAAATGGGACCTCAGCAAAATCATCCCCAGCCATCCGGAGGTATTGGAAGATGGGGATCATGAAAACTGGGGCTCACGGGAAAGAGGTCGCTATTACTTCTGGGGGGAGCCCATCTATGGCTATTACAGAGGCGATGACTACTGGGTCCACCTGAGAAATATGCAGCTGCTCACCGAAGCACAGGTCGACTTTCTGGTGATCGATGCCACCAATGCACTGATCTATGAAGAGCAATCGAAGGCACTGATGAAAGCCATCCGTACCCTTCAAAAGCAGGGGCTGAAGCCGCCAAAGATGGTCTACTATACCAATACCGCGTCGGGTAAATCGATGCAGATGATCTACGACACCTACTACCGTCATGGAGCACCTACCCGGTACCCTGAAACCTGGTTTTATCTCGATGGGAAGCCGCTGATTGTAGGGAGGACCAAAGAGGCAGAAGGAAGCAATTATCAATCATTTTTCACTTTCAGGGAATCCCAATGGCCCAATGAGCCCAACCAGGAGAACGGATGGCCCTGGATTGACTTTGTCCGTCCTCAGCATGTCTACAGTAACCTGAATGGGGAAAGAGAGATCATCAACGTGTCGGTATCACAACACCCTAATCCGGCAGCGGGTATGGGAGGGTCAGCCTTCTATGGGAACAATGACAACTGGGGGCGCAGCTTCAGAAACGGACAGATGGGGAATCCCGAGACAGATATGCTCCGGGGATATAACTTCCAGGAACAGTGGGATCATGCCCTGGCACAGGATCTGCCCTTTATCTTTATCACCGGATGGAACGAGTGGATAGCCGGCAGATGGGGCAGTACCGACGGCAACCCTGAGCACTCCTATTTCTGTGATCAGGCGAGTCCGGAATACAGCAGGGACATTGAGCCTACCATGACAGCCGGATTGAAGGACAACTACTACATGCAGATGGTGGCAAATATACGCAGATACAAGGGTATGAATGCTGTCCTGAAAGCAGACAAAGAAAACAGCATCAATGTATGGAACGACTGGGAAGGGGTGAAGCCGGTCTACACCGATTACCAGGGTGACACAGAAAAAAGAGATCATCCGGGCGCTGTGCTTGTACCTCAGAACCACTATCTCAATACTACCGGAAGGAATGACCTGGTGACGATGAAGGTAGCAAGAGATAAGAAGGATATCTTTTTCCTGGCAGAAACGGCTGGCCCGCTCATCCAGGGTGATGATGAGACATGGATGAGACTCTATATCAATAACGACAGGAATCACACCACCGGTTGGATGGGTTATGATTTAAGAATCAATGGTGGTAAGGATCTCCAGAGATTTAGTGCCGGGAAGTGGGAAACCACCAGCCAGGTGAGTGTGCGGAGTGAAGCCAACAGGTTGATGTACAGCTTCCCGCTTTCTTTGCTTTCAGCTGAGTCAGACGGACTCAATCTTGAGTTCAAATGGAGTGACAACATGCAACAGGAGGATCCCATGGATTGGTACATCAATGGGGATGTTGCACCGGAAGGACGTTTGAATTACATCTATCAGACAAAGTAACGTTACGCAACCAGCATAATCAAAAGCATATGTTTATATGGCATCATCTTTCACTCTTGTGCTTCTCACTGCTCACATGTAGCATCATACGGGCAGGGACAACCTCTCTGCCAGACAGCGACACATCAAAGCAAAAGGAGAGTATACGCGTTGTACAACCATTGGCTGGTGCAGATGAACTGGGGAGGGTGCTTCCCGAATACGATGAGGTGGGGTTTTTCAAGGACAGAAGGGTAGGCATCTTCTATTTCCTATGGCAGGGCGACGATGCGTCAAAAGTATCAGAACAGAAATGGGATCTCAATGAGATCATCCCCAATCATCCTGAAGTGCTCGAAGATGGGGATCATGAAAATTGGGGATCACCGCAAAGAGGACGTTTTTATTACTGGGGCAAACCAATCTACGGTTACTACAGAGGTGATGACGAATGGGTACATCTGCGGAACATGCAATTGCTGACCGATGCCCAGGTCGATTTTCTGGTGATTGATGCCACCAATGCACTGATCTATGAATCACAAACAGATGCACTGATGCGAGCGTTGCGGACCCTACAGGAACAGGGGGAAAATCCACCCAGGATAGTCTATTATACCAACACCCAATCAGGGGTCAGAATGCAGCAGATCTATGATGCTTTCTACCGGCCGGGGGCTCCCCTGCGTAATCCGAAGACATGGTTCTATATTGATGGGAAACCGTTGATCATCGGAAGAACGAACGAGACCATCGGGAAAGAGTATGAGACCTTCTTCAGCTATCGCGAATCCCAATGGCCCAATGAACCCATGCAGGAGAACGGCTGGCCCTGGATAGATTTTGTCCGGCCACAGCAGGTATATAAAAACCGGAATGGTGAGAGGGAGATCATCAACGTATCAGTAGCGCAACATCCCAATCATATAGCAGGGATGGGAGGGTCGGCCTTCTATGGGAACAATGACAACTGGGGACGCAGTTACAGAAACGGCAGACATGGGAATCCGGCAGTTGACATTCACCATGGCTACAACTTTCAGGAACAATGGGATCATGCCCTCCTGCAGGATCCACCTTTTATATTTATTACCGGATGGAACGAGTGGGTCGCCGGCAGATGGGGCAGTACGGATGACAATCCCGAACACTCCTATTTCTGTGACCAGGCGAGTCCGGAATACAGCAGGGACATTGAGCCGACCCTGACTGCAGGATTGAAGGACAACTACTACATGCAGATGGTGGGCAACATCCGCAGATACAAGGGGATGAGCTCTCTATACAAAACCAGCAAACAACAGAAGATTACCAGTTGGCACGATTGGGATAAAGTTACGCCTATCTATAGCGATTACAAGGGGGATACAGGCGTAAGAGATCATCCGGGAGCTGTATTGGATCCTGCCATCCGCTATATCAACAAAACCGGACGCAACGATTTTGTCACCTTAAAGGTGGCAAGAGACAACACCGAGATCTTCTTCCTTGCAGAAACAGCAGAGGTGATCATACCCGGTGATGATCAGACATGGATGAGGCTTTATATCAACAACGACAGAGATCACACCACCGGATGGATGGGTTATGACTTACGCATCAACAGTGGCAGTGAGTTACAAGAATATGTTGCGGGTAAGTGGGACACCATCAGCAAGGTGAGGGTGAGAAGAGAAGGCAACAAGCTGATGTACAGCTTCCCGCTGGCACTGCTCCCGGGAGAAGACAGAGGCCTCGATTTTGAGTTTAAGTGGAGTGACAACATGCAACAGGAGGATCCCATGGACTGGTACATCAATGGAGATGTTGCCCCCGGAGGACGATTTAATTTTGTATATAAAACAAAATAATCGATAACCATGATTGAGAATACCCTACTTGTTGATGATTGTGAATCGGACATAAATGATGAAGACATACAGATGATCACGGTTTTCAAATGTTATAAGAATTGCAAAAATAATTTCGTTTACCTATGACAACTGGTCGTGCATTTTTAAAAAAATCAGCGGTAGCAGGAGCCGCAGTGCTGGCACTCCTGTTTGTGTCGCTCGCCTGTTCAGGTGAGAATTTGGCATCTCTGATGGTGGAGTACGAAGAGGCACCGCTGGGAATTGATGTCGAGCAGCCACGATTCAGCTGGCAGATGCAATCCCCCAAACAGGGTCAATCGCAGACAGCATATCAGATCATTGTTACCGATGAGAGGGGTGAAGAGGTGTGGAACAGCGGCAAAGTGAATTCTGATCTATCACTGAACATCTCCTATGAAGGAGAGCCATTGCGTCCCAGAACAGGCTACCAGTGGAGCGTGATGGTCTGGGATCAGGAAGATAAAATGTTATCGGCAGAATCAATGTTTGAGACCGGCCTGATGCAACCATCTGTCACAGCATGGAACGACGCGAAATGGATCGGCGGAGGTGATGATGATCTGGTTCTTTACCCCGATTACCTTCCTGCATTCAACATCAGATATACCATTCAGCTGGACAGGGAGAGCGGCACCACAAGTGCTGGCTTCCTTTTCGGGGCGAACGATCCCCGATTGATGGACAGGAACAAAAACATCTATAACCTACAGCAGGGGAGAGATGACTCTTATGTGGAAGTAGAACTGGATATTTCAGGGCTGGAGAGGGGTGAGACAGCCTTCTTAAACATCTACCGGGTCGGCTATGCCCCCGGTGATGTGAAAGATACGCCCTTACAACAGCTGGCTATTGCTCCTTCATTGATTAATCTCAGCAACAGGCATGAACCACATAACCTACATCTCAAAACGATGTATAGTGTGACCGAATTCTATCTGGAGGGGGATGATGAGAATCACAAGATCGGATCGGTAACAATCAACCCGATCGGTGGCAGCTGGGATTTTATCACTTTCCCCCTGCTTTGCGAGATTGGTTTCGCAGTCAAACCCAATCAAACAGCCACATTCACACAGGTAGAGGTAACCAATTACCGTGTACCCAACAATCTCCTCTTTGCAACTACCCCGGCGTATCAGGAACAATGGGCTTCCCTGCTGGAGAGTGATCACATCACTTACCACGACGGGGCATTCGCAGTTAAGGGCAATGACTCGGGGATGCTCATCACCGCCGATATTCAGCGGAAATCGATGCCCATGTTACGTACCACCTTCCAATCCAACAGATCAATAATTGCGAAAGCACGCCTCTACATCACCGCACGGGGAGTCTATGAAGTATACATGAACGGGGAGCGTGTGGGAGAAGACTATTTTAACCCTGGCTTGACACAATATAACAAACACCATATGTACCAAACGTATGATGTGACAGATCATCTCCGATCGGGTGACAATGCCATGGGGGTGATCATGGGCGAAGGATGGTGGAGCGGTGCCATCACCTATATGGGCTACCTGTGGAACCTGTTTGGTGACAGGCAGTCGCTCCTGGCAATGCTGGTCATCACCTACGGCGATGGCACTGAAGAAACAGTGGTCACTGATACCGAATCATGGAGCTATTGCGACAACGGGCCGGTAGTCTACAGCAGCTTCTTTCAGGGGGAAGTGTATGATGCCAGAAAAGAATCACTGATCGAAGGGTGGAGCGAAAGCAGCTATGATGCTTCAGCATGGAAAAAGGCGGTTGAAATCAACACTGAAGAAGCCATTGTCAATGATAGTGTCATCGAACAACAGCAGATGCCGGCGGTGAATGATTTCTCAGACATGAAACTGATTGGTCAACAGGGGCAGACCGTCAAAAAGATCGATGAGCTGACCGCTATCGCCATGGAAGAGGTCAGACCCGGCGTCTTTGTGTACGACATGGGGCAAAACATGGTGGGCATACCCCGCATCGGGCTGACGGGGATACCATCCGGAAAAGAGATCAAGCTTCGCTTCGCGGAGGTTAAGTACCCCGATCTTCCAGAATTCAGGGAGAACGTGGGGATGATCATGCTGGAGAATATCAGGGGGGCTTTGGCACAGGATACCTACATCACCAGGGGAGGCAAGGAGGTGATCCAGCCCCGATTTACGTTCCATGGTTATCGCTTCATTGAGATCACGGGAATCGACCGGCCATTACCCCTTGAAGCGGTGAAGGGGTTGGTACTGAGTTCCGTTCATGCACTCGCATCGAGCTATGAGACCTCCAACAAGAAGATCAACAAACTGTGGGAGAACATCACATGGTCCAGCAGGGGAAACTTCTTATCGATACCCACCGACTGTCCGCAACGCAACGAACGCATGGGATGGAGCGGAGATATTTCGGTCTTCTCCCGTACAGCCACCTACCTGGCTGATATGCCACAGTTTCTGCAGCGTCATATGATGGCGATGCGTGACACACAACGTGAAGACGGGCGGTTTGCCGACGTGGCTCCGGTTGGCGGAGGATTCGGCGGGATCCTGTGGGGCAGCGCAGGCATCACCGTGGCCTGGGAGAGCTACATGCAATACAACGACACCAGGATGCTCGACGAGCATTATGAGGCGATGAAGGCTTATATCCACTACCTGTTACAATATATCGATCCGGAGACAGGGATTATGACCGAAGGCAACCTGGGCGACTGGCTGGGACCGGAACAGGAGAAAAACGATAATTCCCTGCTCTGGGAAGCCTATTTTATTTACGACCTGCAACGCATGCATCGGATAGCTACCCTTTTACATAAACAGGATGATGCAGCGTGGTACGGTAAGCTTCTTGCAGAAAGGAGCCATTTTTTCAATCAGACCTATCTGGACCCGGTAAGCGGGAAGACCATTCACTCAGGGTTCAGGGAACCCCACCGGAAAGGGGAAACAATTGGTACCCAGACATCATACCTGCTCCCTCTTGCATTTGATATTTGTGACGATACAATAAAAGAGCAAGTGATGAAGCAGTTGATAGCACGTATACAAAACACAAGTCAGGGAAAGGAGGACGAGAGCTACGCCCCCTACTCGCTGATGACCGGCTTTATTGGCTCGGCATGGCTCAACAGGGTATTGTCCGACCTGGGGCATTCAGAAACAGCCTACCGGATACTCCAACAAACCAGTTACCCTTCCTGGCTCTATTCAGTGGGACAGGGAGCCACCACCATCTGGGAACGGCTCAACTCCTATACCAAAGAAAAGGGCTTCAGCGGTAATAACTCGATGAACTCATTCAACCACTACTCATTTGGGGCAATCGGATCCTGGATGTACAATCATTCTCTTGGCATTGAACGGGATGAAAACCACCCCGGCTTTAAACATTTTGTGTTACAACCCGAGCCTGACCCTACAGGTGAGATGACCTGGGCGAAAGGATACTATGACTCAACCTATGGACGAATAGTGAGTGAATGGCAGCTCTCCAACAACATATGCAGCTACCACTTTAAAGTACCGGCAAATACAACTGCCACGTTGTACCTGCAAGCTGGTAGTACCGACATGATCCGGTTAGGGAATAAACCCCTTGCTTCCTCCCGATTCATTGAGATCATGGGAGAAGAAAACGGAAGAGTGATCATGAAGCTCCAGTCGGGAGATTATCAATTTAGTGTAACAAAAAAATAAAACTATGCTCACTGTCATGACGAACAAAAACAGATTCTCCACTATTCTGCTCACCCTGATCATCTCATTGCCCCTTTACCCCCAGGAGATGATAAAACAAGCGGAAAAATACCTATCGTTGCATGGCATGGTATCTATTGCGATGAGATGATCTAGAGAAAAAATTGAGTATTCACATAAAAATAATCAACAATGAAAGTAATCCTTCAGAATTGCATCTTACTTCTTGTTCTGTTTGCAGTAACAAGCTGTTTATCAAAAATGAATCAAACAAAGAACGATGGTGATTCAACCATAAGAATTATTTTTGAGACAGATATGGGAAACGATATCGATGATGCACTGGCACTCGATATGCTATATAAATATCAGGATGCTGGGGACATTGAGCTATTGGGTATCATGACCAATAAAAACAGTGAATATTCAGCTGCATTTATTGATCAAATGAATAACTGGTATGGTTATCCTGAAATCCCGATTGGCATTGTCCGCAATGGGGCTGACAGTGAGCATGATGCAGTAAACTATACCCAACATGTTGCACTGATGAAAGATGAGCAGGGGGCCACACTCTTCCCTCAATCGATAACCGACACTCAATCATTGATGGATGCGCACATCTTATACCGCAAACTACTGGCAGCACAACCCGATCACACAGTCACTGTGGTATCGGTTGGTTTTTCCACCAATCTGGCCCGATTGCTGGAAAGTGAACCCGACAGATATTCACCACTTACAGGCAAGGAGCTCGTTTCTAAGAAAGTGAAGCTCCTCTCAATGATGGCGGGGTGTTTTAACAAAGAGGATCAGCTCGAGTACAATGTGATGAAAGATGTTCCAGCAGCGAAGAAAGTTTTTGAAGAATGGCCGACACCTGTGGTAACCTCTCCTTTTGAGGTGGGAATAAAGATTCAATATCCGGGGCAAAGCATTGAACAAGATTTTCAATGGGCTCCTAAACATCCCATGATTGAAGCATATAAAGTGTACATGGAAATGCCTTATGATAGGCCCACCTGGGATCTCACATCAGTTTTGTATGCCGTTGAGGGATCCTCGTTTTTCGACACTTCTTCACCGGGGAAGGTTCTTGTCAGTGAAAAAGGGACCTCATTTGTTGCAGATGAGGAGGGTGACCGCTATTACCTCTCCGTCGATTCTCTTCAGGCTGAAGCGATCAAGCATCATTTTATAAAGATCATCACCAGACAACCGGCAAATTTGCAAAAATAGATGTTGACGTGATAATTTTTTAAAGGAAGTAGTCATTCTATTCATACAATCCATGAAAAAAATACTTGTAATAGGCAGCAGCAACATCGATCTGATAGCCACTCTGGATCGTTTCCCGGAAGTGGGAGAAACAATTGAGGGGTTTTCATTTCAACAGGAGATGGGTGGTAAGGGGGCTAATCAGGCCCTTGCAGCACACAGAGCTGGTGGGGAGGTTGTTTTTATTTCCATGCTGGGTGACGATTCATATGGGAATAATGCATTGAGGTTTTTCGAACAGGAAGGGATAGACGTCTCTCTCTCAAAGAAATGCAAGGAGCTACCCACCGGAACAGCCATGATCTGGGTAGATCAAAATGGAGAAAACAGTATTGTCATTATTCCCGGAGCAAACAAAATGCTCACTCCCTCATATATCAATAGTGTTAGAAAGGCAATTGAAGAGGCAGATATCATTGTTTTGCAGATGGAGATTCCTTATGAGACTGTGAGCACGGTCTGTGGTGTTGCCTCTCAGTTGGGTAAACAAATAATTCTGAATGTTGCACCCGCTTATCCGGTAGATGATACGATATTAAGAGAAATACATATCCTAATCGTCAATCAATCAGAAGCAGAAACAATCACAGGTGAAAAAATTAATGAGATCGGAGAAGATGCTATCGTTGAGAAACTATTGATGAAAGGTGTCAGCAATGTGATATTGACCCTGAGCAGCAAGGGTTGTCTGTATAAGAATTCTGACGAAACGATCTCTGTTCCTGCATACAAGGTGAAAGCCAGGGACACCACAGCTGCCGGAGACACATTTTGTGGCGCCCTGGCTGCTGCTTTAAGCAAAGATAAGAATATAAAAGAAGCACTGTTGTTTGCAACAGCAGCTTCAGCATTATGCGTTACCCGCCTGGGAGCACAACCCTCCATACCGGGGGAGATGGAGATTGAAGATTTCATTAAAACAAGAAGTTAAACCATCAACAACGCACATTATGTTTATAGTTAATAATTATCCACTGGCAATCATTTTCTGTTTTGTAACAATGTTATGTTGGGGATCCTGGGGAAACACGCAGAAACTTGCCGGAAAAACATGGCGATATGAGCTCTTTTATTGGGATTATGTTATAGGGGTGTTGCTGTTGTCACTCATCTTTGCTTTCACTTTAGGCAGCTTTGGAGCAGGAGGGCGCAGCTTCATAATGGATCTGCAACAGGCCAGTTGGTTGAATATTGGTAGTGCATTCCTGGGTGGTGTGATCTTTAACGCCTCCAATATTTTGTTATCCGCAGCGATCGCACTTGTTGGAATGTCAGTTGCTTTTCCTGTAGGCGTTGGTCTCGCATTGGTACTCGGGGTAATTATCAACTATTTGGGATCACAGAAAGGAGATCCGTTTTTTCTCTTTCTGGGTGTTGCAATGGTGACTGTAGCAATCATACTGAACGCGATAGCCTTCAAGAAAGCTATTACAACAAAACAGAGAGTCACCTCCAAAGGGATACTTGTTGCTGTGATTGCCGGCGTATTAATGTCATTTTTTTATCGGTTTGTCGCACGATCAATGGATCTGGATAATTTTGTGAATCCCGCTGCAGGTATGATGACCCCGTATACAGCAGTAGTTATCTTTGCATTGGGTATGTTTGTCAGCAACTTTATTTTTAACACCTTGTTGATGAAAAAACCAATTAGCGGCAAACCTACCAATTACAAAGCTTACTTCAAAGGTAATCTGTCTATTCATATGGTAGGAATCCTCGGTGGAGTCATTTGGGGTATCGGCAATTCGCTTAATCTGATTGCAGCAGGAAAAGCAGGTGCTGCAATCTCATACGGACTGGGACAGGGAGCAACGCTGGTAGCAGCCTTGTGGGGCGTTTTTATATGGAAAGAATTTAAAAATTCACCCAAAGGTACATACCCAATTCTTGCTCTCATGTTCCTCTTTTTTATTGTTGGAATCCTATCAATCATATACGCAGGATCATAATGCATGAAAAAGATAAATTATGAATCATATATTTACATTCATTTGCCTATTTTTAATTCTGTCCGGAGGTTATGGTCTCAGTCAGGAAGCAATGAATCTGTCACATTCCACACCTGTTCGTAATCTCCATGCGGACAGCTGGGTAGTCACTGATGCTCTCGGGAGAAGCTTGCCCAGTTATGATGAATGTGGTGCCTGTAGCTGTCGCACAGCTCTCTTTCGACAGTTGTTTTAACGGTGGAAGATACCGATTGAAGATCAGCAAGATGGGAAGTTGTCACAATGTAACCGGGTGATCCCGTGAGATATTTTTAAATGAAACGAATCACCAAAACAAAAGAATATGAAGACGAACAGATGGGTATTTGCAGGATTGTTGCTGTTAACTTTTCTCTCAATCGATCTGACTGCCCAAAACAGTGAGAGCCGGCCTGTAGATGCCGGCATTGAACCCCGATACAAAAGGACAAACTATTCAGATCAGTCAATCCTTCTGAAGAACGATCAGATTCAATTGCGCATGTACCGGAGGATAGGAGGCTGGGGCTGGGGTGAAATATCAACACCCTCGGGACAGCTGATGGCTGTCCTGGATCATTTGGGAGAAATCATGCTGCGTGATCAGGACATCCCTATGCGCTTTGAAGCAGCAGAGGTGACACGCAGTGTTGATGAAAGAGGGGAAAGCCTCATATTTAAAGTTAAGTCGGTGGTTGCACGGGACAATCTCACTGGAACCTCCTTTGAAGAATGGATGAGTTACCCCTTTACCGAACCGGCTATAGAGGGTGAGGTTATCCTGACACTGGCAATAGATCAACCGGTGATTTACCTGCAATATCGATTCAATGCCACCGGAAACTATTATGCACGATACATACGGGGTCCATGGCTCAAAGTGGGTGAAGCAAGTTTCGGCACCTTGAAGGATGACTCACTGTTACCCGGCGTCGACTGGCCTGTTGCTGATGAATGGTCCAGCGGGATTGACTGGTTCAAGGACCCATGGGCACTGCGATCAGTACCCCACCCCAATAAGGTATCTGCTCCACTGATGGCATTGAGTTACCGGGGCACCGGTATCGGGTTGGCATGGAATCCCAATCAGGTAGCTACCCGTTGGTTCAACTATCGCACCCACCATCCACAACCGGTTTTTGCCACACCCAATTTCATTGATAGGATGAACAACAACCTCATGGGGCTGATGATACCGGACGCCTCAATTGAGGGATACGAAAATGAGGTGGTTGCCACTCATCCGTTGGAGCTGAAAATTGGGCAGATGATCCATTTTGATGCTGAAATCTGGTTGAGTGAAGGAAACAGCCTCGATGTGATGGTTGATTGGGTGAAAAGGCATGGTCTACCACAACCCTCCCCTGCCAGATGGAGTTATGAGGAAACAGTGGACCGGATTGCAACGGCATACAACAGCAATCTCTGGCACGAAGGGGAAGGTTTTGGCATTAAACAACGAGCTGATGACAGGGTCAGACCTTCTGTTCCTTCCTGGATGGATCGCTATCTGAAAGAACAGAAGGAGACACCATTGGCAAAAGATTTGCGGAAAAAAGTGGAGTGGTGCAAATCACAAGCCGGATCTGCAGAAAAGAGTGACATCAGAGCGATCATGACCAACATGCAAAAAAGAGGTGATGAGCTGATGGGTATTCAGCAACAAGATGGTTCATTCCATTTTGATCCGGCAGGCAGACATTATCGCAAGGATGATTTTATCATTGCCACATCCTTTATTGAACCGATGGGGCATGCTTATGATACCGCACTGGATATTGTAATATTGCCGGCGCTTGAGCTACTGGATATTGCCCGGGAAACGGGAATGCAGAAATACAAAGAGGCAGCACAAAAGGCTCTTGAATATTGCATGGTGATGGAAAGACCTGAAGGTGGCGACTTCTGGGAGACACCGCTGCATGCTCCGAATCTTTTAGCTGCAGGTCACGCTGCCATTGCTTATTATGAAGGGTACAAAGCTTTTCAGGATGAGCGTTATCTGGCGAAAGCAATCTACTGGATCCGTACATTATTGCCTTTCACCCATCTATGGGAACCGGATGATATCAGGATGCTCTACAACACGAAGCCGGTATTGAGTTCAAGCG
>JADKLW010000640.1_pt1 | contig 12805 bp, 13 predicted proteins | sample 8641881 | NCBI WGS metagenome assembly JADKLW01 (sample SAMN16272185, study PRJNA661076) | feces metagenome | isolation source: fecal sample from diarrhoea affected cattle B | host: Bos taurus | place: South Africa: Lokaleng Village, Mahikeng | collected 2019-09 | reverse complement strand
CAAACCAGCCGAAATTACGCCTTTTGCGCCTGAATTGTTCGCGCAATTATGTAAACAGGCCGGGCTGCCGGATGGGGTGTTATCCATTCTTCCTGGCACCGCTGAATGTGGGGAAGCGATTGTCCGCCACAAAAAGATCCGCAAGATCAGCTTTACCGGTGGACCGATTACAGCACGCAAAATTCTCGCCGCGTGCGCCGAGGAAATTAAACCATCAGTAATGGAGCTGGGCGGAAAATCTGCCAGTTTGGTCTTCCCCGATTGCGATATTCAGGCTGCTGCTGAACGTGCGGTATTCTGGACTGTTGGATGCCTTTCCGGCCAAGGCTGTGCCCTTCCCACCCGCCAGCTCGTTCATGTTGACGTATATGATGATTTTGTTGCTCGGCTAAAGGCGATCATCTCTCAGTTTAAAGTCGGCGATCCGATGGACCCTACCGTCATGGTTGGCCCTGTAATAAACAAAGCGGCTGTCGATCGGATTACCGGGATGTTCGAACGTGCCAAAGCCGATAATGCTGCCACTTTTCTACTTGGCGGCGACCGGTGTGGTGGCTCGTTGGCCGAGGGTAATTTCATTGAACCCACGCTGATCGTCGATGCCGATCCTGACCATGAAATCTCTCAGGTAGAAATTTTCGGCCCAGCAGTTGTAGTAATGAAATTCCACGATGAGGATGAGGCTGTCGCCATCGCCAATAACAGCGAATATGGCCTTGCCGCTTATATCCAGTCGAATGATCTCCAACGTGTCCATCGTTTGTCAGAGCGGCTTAATGCCGGCGGTGTCTATAATAATGGCGGGCTTCAGATTAACCCCCATACACCCTTTGGTGGGATTGGTATTTCGGGATTCGGCAAAGAAGGTGGCAAAGCCGGTATCGACGAATTCCTGCACTATAAAACTGTCACCATTGGCGTTGGTGCACCGATATTTCCTAAATAAGGACAGAATTCATGGCTGATTTTACTAATGATAATTTTCGTCTCGACGGCAAGGTCGCGATCGTTACGGGTGCTGGTGGCCGCGGGAACAGTATTGGCCGCGCCTATGCCGTGGCTCTCGCCAATGCTGGAGCGCAAGTCGTGGTAGCTGACCTCAACAGCGAAGGCGCCCAAGCAGTCGCTGAAGAAATCAATGCAGCCGGTGGCAAAGCTATCTCCGTACAGGTTGATATAACCGACACTGCTTCAGTTGAAAACATGACCGTTAAAGCGAAAGAATCATTCGGCGGGATCGACATTTTGGTCAATAATGCCGCCTTGATGGTCGAGATTGTCGACAAACCCCTAAGCCAAACCAACAAAGAGCGTTTTGACAAGGGTATAGGTGTCAACCTTTGGGGCGCGATCAATTGTGCGCAGGTAGTTGCACCTTATATGGCAGAACGCGGCGGCGGGGCCATCGTTAATCAGGTTTCGGCAGGAGCATTTCCTGCACAATCATTCTACGGGGTTACCAAAATCGCTCTGTTAGGTGCGACAACCACACTGGCAACTGAGCTTGGCGGTCAGAATATCAGGGTCAACGCAATCGGTCCGGGAATGACCAAGAGCGATGCAGGACTTGCTTTGACGCCCGATGACAGCCCGATGGTGCAATTTGTTGAAGCGAAGACGCCGATCCAGGGACGCGACACGCCAGATGCGCTTTGCGGCGCGTTACTGCTGCTGGTGTCGGAAGCAGGTCGGTGGATGACAGGTCAGGTGCTTAATGTAGATGGCGGATGGGTGATGCGCAATTAAGGGGCAATTTAAAGGATAAGAAATAACCTGCTTGATCACACAAGCAAATGTTCTTCTATCTTCGCTAGTTTAGGCTTTGTGACGTGCAATAATTCCTCCGCGTAAGTGACGGCTGATCCATAGCTCTCGTTAATCGCGGCAAAGGCGTTATCGATATATTCTGCGTCGACCGACATTAGCGTGCGGATTGCGTCGTCCTCAATCTGCTCCCCATATTTTCCCCGGATCACATTCGCGCCAGCGGCTATCCGCTTATCAATATTGCCTGCAACATTTGTTAACAAATAATCGGCGCGTATGTCATCGTCATGCGCGCCGAGCAGTTTGTGCAACAGGCTCACAGCAAAGCCGGTACGATCCTTACCCGCTAAACAATGGATCAAACTGGCGCCGCCACGCGTTGCAAGCGCATCGAAATAAAGTCGCAATACAGCCACCAGATTCGGTCTGAACGGCATGTTTTTATATAACCGAGCCATGGCCTCGCGTGCTTGTTCGGCAGTTGTGACTGTCGCTGCGGCTTCGATATGTGGTGCATTCGTGTTTTGGTCAGCAGTTTCTCCAGGTGCGAACAGTATCTGTGCATTAAAATCCTCTGCCCGGGCACACGGAAAGTGCATCCGCTCGCTGTCTCCACGCAAATCTATCACTGTTTCAAGCTTCAAATCGGACACAACTGTCAGATCACCCGGTGTAGCGTCCAGATGTTGACCAGAACGATAAAGAAGCCCTGTCTTGAACCGGGAGCCGTCCCGAACCGCATAGCCGCCATAATCACGAAAGTTATGGATACCTTCCAGATACAAGATGCGATCGTTATTCACAGACGATTCCTCAATTCATGTTTCAGAACTTTACCTGATGCATTACGCGGTAATTCATCCACGATGTTCAATAATTCAGGAGTCTTTTGTTTGGCGATGCCCGCTGCCAAAAAATGATCGCGAATGTCTTCAAGCGTGAGTGAAGCACCAGGCAGAAGTACAAGACATGCCCTTACAATCTCTCCCATACGTTCATCAGGAGCAGCGATAACGGCAGCATCAGCAACCGCATCCATACGAAGCAAAATTGCTTCTACCTCTTTCGAAGATATATTCTCACCGCCGCGAATGATGATGTCTTTTTTGCGGTCTGTAATCAGCAAATATCCACTTTCATCCAGCCGGCCAATGTCACCGCTGCGATACCAGCCGCCGGGAAGAAACGCAGCTTCGTTAAGGGACGGGTCGAGATATCCTATGAAAAGTTCCGGTCCGCGTGTGCATATCTCGCCTTCCTCACCCTCAGGAACATCGTTTCCATCATCGTCAACGAGCCGAATCTCTGACCCGATAATCGCCTTGCCTTCCGTATGAATTTGTTTGTCGAGCGGATCATCAACTGTCCCGGACGTCACCGTGGGATGCTCACTCGATCCATAGCAATGGTAAACTGCAAGCCCCTGTTGTTGACAGGCTTCGATCAATGAGGGCGGCACAGGCGCAGCGCCAACAATATACTGACGCAAAGATGAAAGATCATGGCCATTGGTCTCTGCCGCCAACATCATTCCCGAAAGATGAAAAGGTGTTCCCGATGAACTGGTCACATGATAGCGTTCGATCAGTTCGGCAGCCTGCGCGGCATCCCACTGGTCCATTAAAACCACGGGAGCACCCTGACAAAGATAGCGATACATCGACAAGGCACCAGCAACATGGCCAGGCGGCCAAGGCGAAAGAATTGCGTCATCTTCTGACTCGTCACGCATGAGACGCATTGATTCCAATTCAGCAAGCAAACCGCGCGCCGAATGCATCACCCCTTTCGGATCAGAGGTCGTGCCAGAGGTAAACACCAGCAATGCAAGATCTTCGGATGGAACGGAAACAGGTTCTGAAATCGGTCCGGACGCTTCCAAAGCTTCAAATTCGGGGCCAAGAATTATGTGGCGTTCTAACTTTGGGAGCGCACCGCAATCGGCGACGACACGGGTATAATCAACATTGCGGAAGCTCCCCGGCGTAAAAAGCCATTTGGCTCCGGACTGGTGCAAAATAAAGCCCAATTCCTTTGCGCCATAAATTGTCACAATGGGTAGCATAACTGCGCCCGCATGACTCGCTGCCACGGCGACTACCAACCATTCCCGCCAATTGGGTAACATACAGCTTATGATATCACCAGGCGCGATACCCGTTGCTATCATCCTCGTTCCCATCCGCTGCCCGGCCGCTACGACCTCCGCGAGATTGGTTGTGCAGGGTCTGTGATCCGAAGCCACAGCAAGAACAGCTTCTGGTCTTTGCTGTGATGCAGCGGTTATTGCTTCAATTAATGTGCTTGTCATTTTTGCAGGGAATCAACGATACGGTCAGCTTCACCTCTTCCTGCCCAGGTCTCATTGGCATTGCGTAAATGGAGTCGCCAATGTTCTACGGCTTGTTCAACATTCCCGCCTTCAATCAGGTTAATCAATTTCGCATAGGACTTGAAGCCTATCCGAATACTTTTCAGGCGCTCTTCTGCAGATCTGGGTTGCCGTCGCTGATAGTCATTTTGATGTGTGCGAGCGAGATTGAGCAATAGACGGTTCATGAAACTCAACGTCTTATTCCCTGTCGCTTCCACCAGCACTTGATGAAAATAGGCTATATTGTTGATAAATTCATCATATTGCTCGTTCAAGAGCATGTCATTCAATTCTTCGAGTGTACTTTTCACCTTGGCCATGCCTGGGGTCTGCCCCTTCGCGATTGCCAGCCAACGGACGACGGTTGGTTCAATGGCCAACCGCGCTGTGTATAAATCCGCTATAGTTGTTTTTTGCGATTCCAATACATAACCGGCATAGCGTGACACCAACTCGGTGGAGGGCTTATGCACCCTCGCCCCGCTGCGTGAGCCACGGACAACACTTATCAGGTTTTCGGCCTCAAGGATGCGGAATGCTTCACGCAGGGTTGGGCGCGATATACCCAGCGTTACCATCAATGTGCCTTCGGGCGGCAGCGTGTCATTTTCGTCCAATTCACCGCGGATGATCTGCTCGCGGATCTGGTCTGCAACAAGTTCGGATGTTTTAGGAACCCGGATACGTCCGTTGTCACTCTCATGCTGCAATGTCACCGCCCCTTTATCTGATTTCGCCATAATTTGTTCTTGTTTGCCATAACTGCTCACTAAGGCACAGGATGAAAATCTGCAATCCGAACATCATCCCGCTATTCATATCCCAAATGACAATCCTTCATTGAGAGTCCATTTCCCGTTTTTTCCGCGGACCCAGCCAGATGACGCGCTCGTACCACCATCCACCGGCAAGAGAACTCCGGTGATATAGTTCGACATGGCGCTCGCCAAGAACACTGCCGCGTCTCCGCACTCCAGGTCAATTCCTTCGCGTGCCAATGGTATTAACCGGTTCATGGCATCAATCCGCTCGTCGCTGTGATGTATCCAACTATCAGGATCCACTGGCCCAGAGCGATTACCCTGATTTCCCGGCGTGATTGTATGATCCGGAGCGATACAATTAACCCGGATATCGTACTGCGACAACTCAAGTGCCATGGATTTGGTAAAACTGTGCATCCCGGCCTTACATGCGGCATAGACAGCAAAATTGGGTGCTGCCCGAACAGCTTCGATACTGGCGACATTTATTATCGCCCCGCCATGGCCACCTTTAATCATGTGTTTTGCGGCGGCTTGCGTCGCGATCAACATAGACATCAGGTTGATGTCAATATGCTTTCGCATACTACGTTCGCTTTGTTCAAGGAAAGGTCGTGCAGCGACGCCGCCGGCATTATTGACAAGAATATCAAGCCGCCCAAAATTATTCGCTGTATCAGCTATGGCAGTATTGAGCGCGTTGCTATCCATCACATCACCAGTAATGGGCATAGCCCGCCGCCCTGCTTCACGAACCCGTTCAGCTGCCTCCTCGGCGCGTTCCGAGATTATGTCAAAAATCGCGACATCAGCGCCAGCTTCTGCAAGACGGATAGCGATGGCACGGCCAATTCCTCCACCGCCGCCAGTCACAAATGCGATTTCATTATCGAGCCGTATCCGATCAGTCATCAAGACCTACCCCCATCACAGCGCCCGTTACATATGCGGCATAGTCGCTGACCAAATAGGCCGTGAGATTACCAAGGGTTTCATCGTTGTGGTACGTCAAAATACTATTCACGCGAATACCATCGCGCGCCCATTCGACGCCCAGAGTTTTAGTGAGATTGCCGAGCGCTCCAGCAGCAGCGGCATGATCGGCACCCAAAGCTTGTTCCGGTGCACTTACATAAAGGATCGCACCGCCTTCACCACGAGCCCGGCATTGGTCAGCAAAGTTTTTGGCACCTAAGAAACGGGCATCCAGTCCGGAGTGCAGACTTTCCCGCCATTCAGTATGTGTGAGCTCATGCGCTGGTTTGACGGCTGATGGCTCAACAACATGAATCCAGATATCATAATCGCCTTCCGATACAAGCGTCGCGCCCTGGGACGCTAAGGCTGTCTCAATCGTAGAGCTATCTCCCTCAACGCGAGCGCGCTTTCCTGACAACCAGCCTGTCATTGCCAACCCCACGGACCATCGACTCTTTCACGGGGAGGTATGAAATCGGGCATCATCAGCGAACGGCGAAGACTCTCCCCTCCATCCTGGATAATGATCTGTCCTGTCATCGCTCCGAAAATCGGTGTGCAAGTTATAGCCGACAACCATCCGAACTCCCAGATGCTGCCGGTTCGGCCTGCGGGTATCATGTTTTGCAAGGGCTCGGTTCCTCCTTCGCGCCGCCCCGCGGTCGAAGTGGCGTGCGGAAAGAAACCCGCTGCTATGGCGTTTACGCGAATATGATATTCTGCCCAGTCTGCCGCCATTTTCTTTGTCATTGTCGCTTGTGCCGTCTTGGCAGCGGCACTATGTGCATCACCGGGAAAACCCGTCCAGATATATTGGGCGCTATTGTTGATAATCGCACCGCTCTGCCCTCGCTCTATGCAACGCCGGGCAAATTCTGTGGAACATAGAAATGTGCCGTCAATGGCAATGCGAGTCACTGCGTTCCAGGCATTGGCCGAAATTTCTTCAGCCAGTATCGGGAAATTGGCACCTGCATTATTCGCAAGAAAGTTGATTGTCCCCAATTCCATTTCCGCTTCGTCGAATGCGGCTGCGACGGAATCGGGATTTCGCACGTCACAGCTGATTGCATGGGTTCGGACGCCAAGCGCCGCGATTTCGTCAGCACCGGATTGTGCCTTTTCAAGGTTACGACCCGCAACAGCTACCTGCGCTCCGCCTTGTGCAAAAGCTTTTGCCATCGCCAGACCCATGCCAGTACCGCCTCCTGTAACAAAGACGGTCTGACCAGCGAATATATCAGATGGATAAGGTGGAGCCTCAAATGGTGGCGGCGAAGCGACGATGTGATGTTGAGGTACAGTCAATTCTCTCTCCTTATACATAGGGTTGCGCTCCAACCTTAGAGATGTCAATAGTTACATAACTAGGTTATATAAGATGGGATAGGATTGATTATGGAAATCATCGCAGAAGGTCTCGCATTTCCTGAAGGTCCGGTCGTTTGCGCCGACGGATCGGTAATAGTTGCCGAATTGGCTGGTGGGCGGATTACACGCTGCTGGAATGGGCGTAGTGAGACAGTTTGCGATATCGGAGGTGGCCCAAATGGCGCAGCGATAGGACCCGATGGCGCCCTATATGTGTGTAATAACGGCGGACTCGATCTGAAAAAATTCCAGAATGCGCGCGGAGAGGGCCATGAAGGGCGAATTGAGCGTGTCGACCTTGGAACAGGAAAATTTGAACGCCTTTACGACAGCTGCATTGATATAGCGCTCGAAGCACCGAATGATATTGTTTTTGATGCAGATGGGCGAATGTGGTTTACTGATCTTGGCAAGACGCATGATGGTATTCGCACTGCAAGCGGGCTGTTCTGCGCATTACCTGATGGATCTGCAATCAGTGCAATTAACCGGGATGCGGTTTCATATAACGGCATAGGCATCTCCCCCGATGGCGCATTCCTGTATGTCGCTGACACATATCAGGCGCGATTATATCGTTATGTTCGCAAGGTAGAAGATCAACGCCCGGCTTGGATCGCAACTGCGCCGGGACCGGTGGGATTTGATAGCCTTGCCGTGACTGCAGCAGGCAATATCTGCGTCGGAACCCTATATGATGGCGGTATATCGACGATCACGCCTGATGGGATAGTGTCAAAATATAATATCGATGAGGAATCTTATGTGACTAATATTGCCTTTGGTGGCAAAGATATGCGCGACGCTTATATCACATTGTCGCAATCAGGCCGTCTTGTAAAAACAAGCTGGGAAGAACCAGGATTGCGGCTGAACTTCAATGGATGAACTGGCCACGCAGCGTGATGCGATCCGCGATCTTCTGGCACGATATACCTATAACGGCGACCGCGGACGTGTAGACGATTTGGCGGCATGTTTCACCGAAAAGGGAGTGCTGGACTATCCGGGCGGTAGCCCGGTGGGTCCAGAGGAAATTGCTGCAGCGCTATCATCAGCTACGCGCAACCCACATTTGACCTTTGTCCGCCATCACATCACCAATCCATTAATCGATATTAATGGTAATGAAGCAAGTGCTCGCAGCTATTTTGCCGTACACAGCAATTCAGGGCCGGACCATAGCGGCACCTATGATGACCAGCTTGTATTATCATCTGACGGCTGGCGGTTCATCTATCGCACGGTACGGCTCGATTGGCAGGCCGAAACATCTCTGTTCCGGCCTATGGTGACACGGTAGCGTCTTTAAGTGCGGAAACTTGCAAACCGCTGGTCAAGAATTTCCTCGGCCTCACTAATGATCCTGTCTATCAGTTCCTGACAGGTCGGGATATCGTTAATCAATCCCTGGACCATCCCTGCCCAGAAAACGCCTTTGCTGAGGTCGCCTGTCTGAAGTAATTCACGGCCTGCAGTCCCCGCCACCAGTTCCTGCACATCGCTAAACTGGGCATCCGGCTTAGCGAGACGGCGAACAACTTCTTCACTTACTTCACTCCTGCCGACACGAGCGGTGTTTTTAAAATTCCGGAAAATGAGGAAGCTGCCGCGTTCGTCATTATCAACATAAGCTTGTTTGACGTTATCGTGGATCGGCGCTTCTTTGGTGGCGCAGAACCGTGTTCCCATATTAATACCTTCCGCGCCCAGTGACAGCGCTGCAACCAGACCGCGTCCGTCGCCAAAACCGCCAGATGCGAGCATCGGAATCTTTACCTTGTCAGCAGCAGCCGGGATCAGGATCAACCCCGGAATATCATCCTCACCGGGATGCCCGGCGCATTCGAAACCATCGATCGAAATGATATCACACCCTGCTTTTTCAGCCGACAGCGCGTGGCGAACCGCTGTACATTTGTGCAAAATGGTCACGCCATGCGGTTTTACCCGCGCCCATATCTCGCGAACAGCCGGAGTGCCCGCGGTTTCCATGATTCTGACACCGCTTTCTACGACAGCATCGGCATAAGCATTATAGTCAGGTGAGTTGATTGTTGGAAAAACGGTCAAATTCACACCAAAGGGCTTGTCGGTCATGGACCGGCACTTTTCAATCTCTTCGCGAAGTGCTTCTGGTGATGGCTGGGTCAAAGCCGTGATAATACCAAGACCGCCGGCATTTGATACGGCACTCGCCATTTGTGCAGTGCCTACCGATTGCATGCCTCCCTGAACAATAGGATGCTCAATCCCAAGCATTTCCGTAATACGTGTCTTAAAAGCCATTCCAAAACCCCTTATAATATCACAATTATCTTTAATTACCCATCATGGCTGGATTAGGACCAGCTTTTGCTAACTTCTTCAAGCCGCCCGCGCCAATCAGGAAGAACAGGCAGAGCTTCAAACTCTTGTGTCAGTCTGCTGACCAGAACTCCCGCTGGCTCAACCGCATCGATCAGGCCAACGCTCTGTCCCGCACTCCAGATATCGCGCCACGGCATTACGCCTTCCGGCATGGGCGTACGCGTGTTCGCTAAGCTTTTATAATCAAGCCCGGCATTTTCTATCGACTGGCGCATCCAATGGGCCGGCACGCCGTTCATCGCTGCCGAGACAACGATATCATCCGCCCCCACATCGGGTATCATGGCCCTGTGCCCCTCGACAACACCGCTTTCGGGGGTGGCGATAAAGCGTGTTCCCATACAGGCAATGTCCCCACCCAAAGCCAATGCAGCGGCAATTCCATGCACGTCTGCAATTCCGCCCGCAACGATCAACAGTCCGTCAAAAATCCGCCGCACTGCGGGCACAAAAGCCATCGGGGTCAGAAAACCGGTATGCCCGCCAGCGCCCGAACATGTCAGCATCAAACCATCTGCGCCGGCTGCAATCGCTTTTTGAGCATGTTTCATTGTTGTCACGTCATGGACAACGCGTCCTCCCCATCCGTGGACGCGCTCTACCAATGCCGATGGATCACCAAGGCTGGAAAGGACAAGCGGTACACGATAGCGTTCGAGCATCGCTATCCGTTCGGCAGCCGCCGGATCGCTGCCCCAGCGTGCCGGAAGATTGACGATCGGCGGCGCACCTGCAATGCCATCCAAAGCCTTTAGATAATCTTCGAATATTTCACCCGGGGTAAATGTGCCCCCTTGCCAGCCCCCGATAACCCCTGCCCCGCAACAAGCGACCGCAAGCGGAACCGATGAGGCAAAGCTCATTGGTGCACACATCAAAGGGAGTGACAGGTTCGCCAACATAGCGTTCACGCTGTTGCTTTTAACGCATCCAGCACGCGGACAAAATGTTGAGGGTTCCAGACATCCTGATCTTCACCCCAGCCGATCCCGCCGTCTATATCCCAGCGCATCAGTTGATTAACGCCGTACCCTGCCTCGCTCATCGTGCTCACGACAAAGCCTTCGCTGACCATTTCCCGGCCCAATTCATCAACCAGTTCGACTTGCATATGCGTTGACCAGCCGGTTTTCGGGCTACGGAAACTACGCATTCGCGATTTACCGGCATCAAGAGTTCCGAATGTATCATCCCGCCTGATCCAGCCTGCGTTCATTGGCGCCCAACCTTCGGCATCGGCCTCTTGCAAGCGGGCAAAGCCAAGAAATCCTGTGCCATCACGGCGATGGCCGAATATATACTGGATACGCCCGCGCCCTTTCTCACGCTCAATCTCGCGCCAACGTGCGCCGCCGGGATGCTTCACACGGTCCATATCGCTGGCATATTTTTTGGGTGACGCAGCATAAGGGCCACCACGCGGTCCCCAAGTCCGGTCACGCACACCAATACCGTCAATACGAATACGCTCACCGCGCAAGGTCATCCACCCCTCTACATGGCCCAGCTGGTCAAAATGAGGGGTTTGCATGAAAGGCGGCCTGCCAGGAGGAAAGCGATGTGGTTCGTGAAGTCCATTATGTATGAAATCAAGCGCAAAGCCGCGCGCGGGATCTTCATATTGCAGATGATATTTCATACCCGGCTCCAGCATTTTCAAACTATAGCCGGGGCCAGCCTTGTCACCAGGAAAAGTGATGTCGCGAAGATCGGGATTATCCGGCATCGCCGCCTCTTCGACTTTTCGATAATAAGCCATGCGAGCGGGATCATACCCCTCATCATCCCAAGCAAAAATGCGCCAGGTCATAGCCTTGCGATTTTGATAGTAAGGCGCGTGGATCCAGCAACCGATTTTCCGTTCGGGAATATTGAACGACCACCAGTTGGTTTCTGTTTCATAAGGATCGTCCGACAGCTGGTGATAGCAATCATCCTCTGGCGTAAATGTAAGTTTATCGGACATATCCATTCTCCTTATCTCGATCGTTCATTAAGGCCATAGCCAATTTCACCTTCCCACTCATAGCGGGCCAGTGCCTGCTTCATGACCACTCCTGCGGCTGGGTCCAAACCATAGCGCGGTGGTGACTGGCCGCCCCATTCAGGCATTGACCAGAAAAATGCGCGCTGGTCCCGTCCCAGAATATCCACCAGACCCAATTCATCGCTCGCAAGCTGTATCCAAAAATCGCCTTCTTTCCGGTCACGATGACGCAACGGATATTTCAAGATGCGAGCAGGTGTGATTTTGTTACCATCGGTGGTGTAGGCTTCACTATACCCGTCCCGGCCATCTGCTGCGTGGTTGACCAACAGGCCGAACCCCCGCCCTGAAGGAAACAGACCGCTCATCCAGCACGTTCCTGCCATGCCAACCAGATTGCGAACGCCGCGAACATGGCTACGCAGGCCAACCCCTTCAAATGGCAGATCACCTTGCGCTGTATTTATATGGCCTGAAACACGAATCAGCTGGTCATAACGATAACTGTCCGGATTCAGCCCGTTTGTCAGCCTTCCGGCGACCCAGAAACCGGCATCTCCGGCCATCATCTGCCGCGCTTCCTTCGTGAGGCTGCCATTGCGCCAAACCGGTGCTGCGGCGGTCGAAATCAGATCAAAATCAATAATCGCGTCTGGTGTTTCGTCTTCGACCGTGCCGTCCCATTGCTCGACGTCACCTGTAGCAAAAGCGGGCAAACCCTCAACGCGATATCTCCATTCGCGAAAGGGTATCACACAGCTATAGCGCACATGCTCGGACATGGGGGATGTTGCTTCGGTAAATTTCCCGCTATCGGCCCGCTGCCTTAAAATTCGGCCATCTGGAAGAAATAATGTTACCATAGCCATCACCTGCCCGCCATTGATACGCGGATGGATGTTGATGCCGATGTCACGCTTGGAATCATAGGCCCAGAAATTCATCGTTTCCGCTGCAAGTGGATCGGCGACATGCACCCCGGTTAACGCAAGATCTTTTTCCGGATCCAGGCCCGAACCATAATCTATAGTCATTATTTCTATCCCTTGGCAGGCACATTAAATGCAGTCATATAGTCTGCAAAATCTTGGCGGATTCTCTCGGCAGTCATGCCATATTGTTCAGGCGAATAATCATGCTTCCCGTGCTTTCCTTGGCGGCTATCGGCCATAAACGCCGCCATTGCTTCTCGTG
>JADKLW010000472.1_pt1 | contig 12825 bp, 12 predicted proteins | sample 8641881 | NCBI WGS metagenome assembly JADKLW01 (sample SAMN16272185, study PRJNA661076) | feces metagenome | isolation source: fecal sample from diarrhoea affected cattle B | host: Bos taurus | place: South Africa: Lokaleng Village, Mahikeng | collected 2019-09 | reverse complement strand
GGACTCCGGCCTTGTCCGTGCATCGTTCGATCAGAAGGTGATGTTGGCGGAGAGCCAGAGGCGACGGCCTTCTTCCATCACGCCAGTAGTACCGGCTGTGGAGTGGGAGAAGTCGGTGCCGTAGGCGGTACCGGTTGGAGCGCCGCCGGGAGTGCTGAGCGTGCCATCATTGTTGTAGCGCGGGGATGAATACAAGGTATATGCCTTACCATCGACAAAGTCCTTGTCTAGGAGATTGTAGATAGCGGCGTTGAAGGTCACGTTCTCAGAGGCCCGGAATGAGCCGCCGAGGTGGAAGAGAGTGTAGGCTTTGGTGTTCTTACCCAGCGTGTCGTATATCGACTGGTTGGTGGACAGGCTTCCGTCGCTATTAGCAAGGTTGGCGTAGCTGGACGTAAAGCGAGCTCGTTCTCCACGGTACTCACTCTTTACCCAGAGGTTAAGCCGATCAGTGGTCTGCCAGTTCAGTTTGACGTTGGCTAGATGCTCAGGTGTATTGGTCAGTGGCTCGCCTTTATCCTCACCGCTCTTCTGCTCGCTATCTGTGAATGTATAGTTCGCGCTCAAGGTCCAGGCCGGAGCGAACTGCCAGCTGCCCGCCAGTTCAAGGCCCTGAGTTACGGCTTCATCGACGTTGACCTGCTGGGAATAAGTACCGTCAGGGACGCCTGGGCGACCGGTAACCTGAACGCCGTCAACGCTGGCGATCTTGTCCTTGAACTTGTTGTGGAACAGCGTTGCGTTGGCGTTGAAGCCGGAAAGATTGTCGAAATAGATACCAAACTCGGTGCTGGTGGTGGTTTCTGGTTCCAGGTCCGGGTTGCCAACCGTAATGACCGTGCCCTGCCCAGTTACGCCGTTGATGCCGACGTGGAGGTCGTTCAAGTCTGGCGTGCGGTATCCACGGCTGACGCCACCCTTCATGGTCCAGTTTTCTGTGGTGTTCCAGACCAGGTAGGCACGTGGGCTAACGTGGCCGCCAAATGCTTCATGATCGTCGTAGCGTGCGCCCAGAGTAAGAGCCAGGTCGTCGCGCAAGCGCCACTCGTCTTCCGCGAACAGTGCCCAGGTCTTCTGCTCGAAGTCGTCCAGAGCGATGCCGTCGGTCATTTCGGCTTTCCACCACTGGCCGCCAACTGTGGCGATATGAGAGTCACCAATAGGCGCTACCAGTTTGGTGTCGAATACCAGATTGGTGGTTTCGAGATCGCGCTTGTCGCCGATCAGAGTGCCTGGAATACCTGAACCGTTACCGATTACGTCGCCGGGAATAGTGCGCCCGAAGGTTTCAGTAGTGTTGTGCATCAAGCTCGAATCCAGCGTGCCGAAGCCCAGTCGCGCGGTATGGGTTAGAGCGATTTGCTCACGCTCGAAACGCAGTTCGTCCGCGTAGCCGTTGGCGGTGGTGGCGGCGGCATTACAGTTACGATCCTGGCCATCAAGACTGCCGAGCTGGCACTCATCGTTATTGTACTTTTGGCGGCCCCGCTCCACGTCCAGAGCGAAATCGTGGTTTTCATGGGGAGTAAGCGACAGACGCGCACCCACGTTATTGTTGCGTCCCTCCACAGGCGAAGGACCGCGCTTGCTGACGTCAATACCGTTGCCGTAGCTAAGATCCGACTCCTCGCGATTGAACAGGCTGCCACGCACTTGCAGACCCAGCAGACCGTCGATCAGCGGGCCACTGGCGTAGACGCTGGTGTTGCGGGTATCGCCGAAGTCACGGTCTTCCTGATAGGTGTAGTCCTGAGTGATCGAGCCACTCCACTCGCTGGCGACCTTCTTGGTGATGATATTGATCACACCGCCCATGGCGTCGGAGCCATACAGGGTTGACATCGGACCACGAATCACCTCGATGCGCTCGATGGCCGATAGCGGAGGCATAAAGCTGGTGGAAGTTTCACCGAAGCCATTGGGTGTGACGTTTCCAGCAGCGTTCTGCCGACGACCGTCGATAAGAATCAGCGAGTACTTGCTGTCCATACCGCGGATGCTGATATTCAACCCACCGGTCTTGCCAGTGCCTTGGCCGATGTCGATACCTTCCACGTCGCCCAGTGCCTGGGCCAGGTTGTTGTAGCGCTTCTGCTGCAGATCTTCCTGGCTGATCACGCTGATGCTCGCCGGAGCATCGGTAATCTTCTGTTCAAAACCGGAGGCGCTGACGACCATCGCGTCCAGGCTTACCGGGGTTGTTTCAGCAAAAACTGACAAGCTCAGGCCGCAACCGACAAGAGCAGTAGCCAGTGCCGAGCGGGTGAAGGGGACGTACATGCGCGGATCCTTTGTTGTTGAGAATCATTCCGGTGCGCATGATAGTTATTCGCGAATAGGAATTCCTTACAAAAGATTTACAGCCATGGCAATTTGCTTGCTCCACTAGGCTGGAAAGCCCTATTTTCAAAGGCCCGAGCAATTGTTTCAATTTGTTACGAGTATTATTTGAGAGCTCGGCGACAGCGTAACAATTGGCACGCCGGCATCTATTGATGCGCTTGCAGAGTGACCGCGAGCGCATCACATGCCGCGAATTGGTCTCAGGTCAGGCCGTCCCTTGTGGGTTGCTACGGCATCAGCACTTCGATGATGCCGTCGGCATTAACGCTGACCTGGCGAGTGCCGGCCTCGATTTCCGGAGTTGCCAGGGCATCCATGTTCTTCATCGCCATGCTGCGCATCACCGGCTGGTAGCCGCCACCGCTGCCCAGGTTGAGGTTGACGATCCGGTAGTCGCTGCCACCCAGTGCTTCGGTGGTCAGCTGTGCCCTGGCGCGAAAGGCAGTAATGGCGTCCTTGAGCAGGGCATCTTCGTTCTGCTTGCGGATCGCGTCGGAGACACTGAAGTGCATGCTGCCCATCTTCAGGTCCTGCATCAGCTCACCGGTGAGCTTGGAGAGAGCGGCAAAGTCACTGCTCTCAAGGCGAAGCTCGGCACGTTCGCGCCAGGCAGTGATCTGCTGGCCCTTTTCCTCGTAGACCGGATAGCTGCTGCGGCTGCCCTGGCTGACAACCACTTCACCAGTTTGGCGGGCGCGTTGCAGCGCCTTGTTGATGGTCTGCGTGGTCTGCGCGGCGAGCTGCGCCGGGTCCTGGTGCTGGGCCTCGCTGTAGAGCGTGACGTGCATGCGGTCGTGGGCCACTTCGCTGGTGGCTTCGGCGCGCAGGGATATCTGGTTGTAGCGCTGATCGTCGGCGATTGCCGGGAGGCAGGCCAGGCAGGCAATTAAGGTGACTGGACGGACAAAAGAGGCAGACATGATGACTCCTGGAGGGGGCAAGTGGGCGGCACCTGACTTTATCCCGTTGAGAAGGGTTGCGCAGATTTTCCATGCGTCTCATTGCCGCAGACAGGGTGCCTTTCGGGGCGCTTGGTTATACTCGCGAATCGATTGGAGACCCCATGTACGCATCCGTTCAGCTGTTGTCGGCAAGCCGGCAGAATCTTCGTCTGCTCACCCTGATCCGCATCCTTGTTCTTGCCGCCCAAGCAGGCGCGGTCGGCCTTGCCTATGCCACGCAGCTGGTTGTGCTGCCGTGGCTGCATCTTGGGGTGACGCTGGCGGTTTCTGGTGTGATCTGCCTGGTCACCGCGCTGCGGCTGCGTGGCCCCTGGCCGGTAACCGAGCAGGAATATGCCTTCCATCTGGCGACCGACCTGCTGATTCACAGTGCCCTGCTGTATTACTCGGGCGGCTCGACCAATCCGTTCGTATCTTATTACCTGGTACCACTGACCATCGCTGCGGCGACCTTGCCGTGGTTGTACTCGATTGTCCTCTCAGGCCTGGCGCTGGCCGGCTATACGCTGATGCTGGCCTGGTATGACCCCATTATTGTGCCTCCGGTCGATCGCACCACGCTGCTGGTCTATGGCATGTGGCTAAGCTTTGCGCTGGCCGCTGCGCTGATCACCTTTTTCGTCGCCCGCATGGCCGAGCAGTTAAGGCGCCAGGAGCAATTACAGGCCCAGCGCCGCGAGGAAAGCATGCGTGACCAGCAACTGTTGGCGGTGGCGACTCAGGCTGCCGGGGCCGCGCATGAGCTGGGCACGCCGCTGGCAACCATGAGTGTGCTGCTCAAGGAGCTGCGCCAGGAATACCAGCAGCCGCAGCCCCTGAATGAAGACCTTGCACTGCTGCAATCCCAGGTTCAGCTGTGCAAGGAGAGCCTGCGACAGCTGGTGCGCGCTGCCGAGGCAGATCGTCGGCAGGCTATCGTCGAGCAGAATGCACGTGAATGGGTGGAGTCGGTGATGCAGCGCTGGCACCTGATGCGACCGGAGGCGACCTATCGTTTTCAGTGCCTGGGCAAGGGCAGCCCGCCACGGCTGATGCCCCCGGCGGACCTGGGGCAGTCGCTGCTCAATCTGTTGAATAACGCCACCGATGCCAGCCCGGACGATCTGGATATTCGACTGGACTGGGACGCGCAATGGATCAAGCTGACCATTCGAGACCATGGCGCTGGCGTGCCGCTGGCGATTGCAGAGCAAATCGGCAGACCCTTCATTACCACCAAGGGCAAGGGGTTTGGTCTGGGACTATTTCTCAGTCAGGCGAGCGTGACACGTGCCGGCGGGACTGTGAAACTCTACAATCATGAAGATGGCGGCGCCCTGACCGAATTGAGACTGCCGCACGGCTCGGTACGGGCCTGATCACTGACGTGACCCAATTGCGAGGAATGCATAGATGACCGAAGAGTTGCAGCACGACGGCGAAGATCAGCCCCACCTGCTGCTGGTGGATGATGATCCGACCTTTACCCGTGTCATGGCGCGCGCCATGAGTCGTCGGGGGTTGCACGTCAGCATCGCCGGTTCGGCAGAGGAAGGCCTGGAGATGGCCCGGCAGGAGACGCCCGATTACGCGGTGCTGGACCTGAAGATGGAAGGCGACTCGGGGCTTGTATTGCTGCCCAAGCTGCTCGAACTGGACCCGGAGATGAAGGTGCTGATCCTGACCGGTTATTCGAGCATTGCCACGGCCGTCGAAGCCATCAAACGTGGTGCCTGCAACTACCTGTGCAAGCCCGCCGATGCCGATGACGTGCTCGCTGCGCTACTTTCCAGGCACGCTGACCTGGATACGCTGGTTCCGGAGAATCCGATGTCGGTGGACCGCCTGCAGTGGGAACACATCCAGCGTGTGCTGGGTGAGCACGACGGCAATATCTCCGCTACCGCTCGCGCGCTGGGCATGCATCGACGTACCCTGCAGCGCAAACTGCAGAAACGGCCTGTAAGACGGTAGCCTGACAGTCGGGCTGCCTTCCGATCGTCGGATTAAGCCTTCGGCTAATCCGACCTGCAAAAAGCGGGACTCCGTGCTGTTGCAAGTCGGACTAGGCTTCACCGATCCGACAAGTGCCCTCAGTCCCCCACTCTCCGAGCCTACCCATGTCTTCCCTTGTCGTTCAGACGCTGGGCGTTACCGCTCCAGTATTTGCGATGCTGTTCCTTGGCGTCGTGCTCAAGCGCATTGGCTGGATCGATAGCGCCTTTATCGGTAGCGCCTCGACGCTGGTGTTCAAGGGAAGCCTGCCGACGCTGTTGTTTCTTTCGATCCTTCAGGCTGATCTTGCTACTGCCTTGCAGCCGGCGTTGATCCTTTACTTTGTACTGGCCACCATCGCCAGCTTTCTGCTCGCCTGGGGCTGGGCGTTGTGGCGCTGTCCGCAGGCCGATCGTGGCGTGTATGTGCAGGGCGCCTTTCGCGGCAATAACGGTATCGTCGGCTTGGCGCTTGCGGGCAGCCTGTACGGTGACTACGGCTTGTCGCTGGGCAGCGTGCTCGCAGGGGTGGTGATCATTATCTACAACACGCTCTCGGTGGTGGTGCTGGCCATCTACAGCCCCAGCGGCAACGCCAGTCTGCGCTCGGTGTGCCTGAGCATTCTGCGTAATCCACTGATCATCGGGGTCGCGGCAGCAATTCCCTTTGCCTACTGGCAGGTGATGTTGCCGGAGTGGCTGCTGACTTCAGCAGGATATTTTGCCCAGCTGAGCCTGCCCCTGGCGCTGATCTGCATCGGTGGGACCCTGTCGCTGAACGCGCTGCATGAAAGCAGCAGTACGGCGATCAGCGCCAGCCTGATGAAGATGCTCTGGCTACCGCTGCTGGCCACGTTCGGCGCCTGGCTTTGGGGCTTCCGAGGCGCAGACCTGGGTATCCTTTTCCTCTACTTCGCCAGCCCCACGGCAGCCGCCAGCTTCGTCATGGCACGTGCAGTCAACTCAAACTATCGACTGGCGGCGACCATCATTGTGATTACCACGCTGTCGTCGGCGCTCACCATCAATGCCGGGCTTTTGTTACTGAGTGGGTTGGAATAGCGCGGAAGGCAGCAGGCTGCAAGCCCTCTGGCTTGCAGCCTGTGGCAGTGGCCGCTATTGCCTTTTCCAGGCACGACCGGCGATGACGATCAGGGTAATGGCGGTCAGCGGAAGGGCATAGCCGAGTATCGCGTCGCCGAAGGTTTCGGCAAAGGGTCGTCCGGTGCTGCTCATCACCAGATACAGCGTGTAGGCGATGTAATAGGCGATAAACAGCAGGCCTTCCCAGCGGTTGATGGTATAGCCGGCGAAGAAGATCGGCAGGCAGGCAACGGCGACAGCAATCATCACCGGGAAATCGAAGGCCAGCGCGTTCGCCGAGACGGCAATTGCCTGTGGCGATACGAGCGAAGCAAGGCCCAGTACGCAGAGCAGGTTGAAAATGTTGCTGCCCACAATATTGCCCACGGCAATGTCGCGCTCCCCGCGTATGGCGGCGAGAATCGAGGTCGCGAGCTCCGGCAGCGAAGTGCCGATGGCAATTACCGTCAGGCCGATTACCAGTTCCGACAGGCCCAGTGCGCGAGCCAGCTCCACGGCCCCCTCGACCAGGAAGTTCGAGCCCAGCACCAGCAGCACCAGACCGGCGATTACCAGGCCTGCATTGATAAGTCCGGCATAGGGTTTGGCTGGCTCGTCCAGTCCGAACTCCTTGGCAAACTCGTCATCAGCCTCGGCAGCTTTTTCGCGACGGCTGCTGATGACCAGAAAGAGCGTATAGGCCACGACGGCGGCAAACAGCAGGGCACCGTCGAGGCGGCTCAGCGAGCCGTCCCAGGCAAGGGCATAGGTGACCAGGCTGGCGCCGATCATGATGGGCACGTCGAGACGAATCAGTTGGCGGGAGACAATCAGCGGTGCAACCAGGGCTGTCAGGCCGAGGATCAACAGCACGTTGGCAATGTTGCTGCCGATTACGTTGCCGATGGCCAGGTCGCCACTGCCGTTGATGGCCGCCTGCACGCTGACAGCGGTTTCCGGTGCACTGGTGCCGAAGGCGACCACGGTCAGGCCGATGACCAGGGGCGGAATGCCGAATTGTGCTGCCAGTTTGGCCGCACCGCGAACCAGTACTTCGGCGCCGGCAACAAGCAGCACCAGGCCGGCAATCAGATAGACGAATGTCATTACGGACACAGGAACAGGCTCCAGAAAGGGGGGGTATCAGCGCTGGTGTTTCCAGGCGCGCAGGAAGATCACCAAAACCGTAATGGCAGTCAAGGGAAATACGTACCAGGTCATTGCGTGGCGCAGTAGTTCGATTGCCGGCAGGCCGGCTGAGAACATGATCAAGTAGAGCGTGTAGGCCATGTAATAGCCTAGAAACATCGCGCCTTCCCAGCGATTGATTCGGTAGCCTGAGAAGAAAATCGGCAAACATGCGCCAAAGACCGCCAGCATGACCGGAAAATCGAAAGCGAGTGCGTTGGGCGAAATCGATAACCCTTCAGTCGTGACTACAGCGCCGGCACCCAGCACCAGCAGCAGATTGAAAATGCAGCTGCCCACTACATTGCCCACGGCAATATCACGCTCGCCGCGATAAACGGCCATCAGAGAGGTCGCCAGTTCGGGCATGGATGTACCGACTGCCACCACGGTGAGACCGATCACCAGCTCAGACAGGCCGAGTGCGCGCGCCAGGGATACTGCGCCTTCAATAAGCAAATGCGAGCCAGCCACCAGCAAGCCAAGCCCCAGCGCTATCAGGAAAAGCTGGGTGAGCCAGCTCAGTGGTTTGGTTTGGGTTTCGTCGTCATCTGAATGGCGCTCGTCGGAACGGGCCTCGCGCTTGCTGGCGATCACCAGGAACACCGTATAGAGCAGCAGGAAAGCCAGCAGAATGCAGCCGTCCAGTCGACTGATACTGCCATTCCAGGCCAGTGCAAAGGCCAGCACGCCGGCAGCCAGCATGACCGGCACATCCAGGCGCACCAGCTGTCGGGAGACCACCAGAGGCGCCACCAGCGCGGAAAGACCGAGAATCAGCAGGATATTTGCGATGTTGCTGCCGATCACATTGCCGACCGCAATATCGCCGCTGCCGCTCAAGGATGCCTGAACGCTGACCGCCATTTCCGGCGCGCTGGTGCCGAAAGCGACGACGGTCAGGCCGATCACGAGGGCGGATATGCCCAGGCGCTCTGCCAGTTTTACCGCGCCGCGTACCAGGCTCTCGGCACCGAGAACGAGCAATACCAGGCCTGCAATCAGATAGACAAAGGTCAGTGCTGTCATTCGAGTGTTTCGATGCGTACGCGGGCAATTCCCTGATCGATCATGCCGATCCGTTCGGCAGCCGCGCGTGAGAGGTCGATGATGCGTCCGCGCACGAAGGGGCCGCGGTCATTGATGCGCACGGTTACCTGCTTGCCGTTGCGCACGTTGGTCACCCTGACCTGCGTGCCGAATGCCAGGGAGCGGTGGGCCGCCACCATGGCGTTCTGATCGTGGGTCTCGCCGTTGGCAGTGCGTTGGCCATGGTGCATGCGGGCATAGAAAGAGGCTTTGCCTTGTTGGCTGAAGCGACTCTTGTCCTGCCGGGTAGCGCTGGTGTCAGGCTGTGTTGCAGGGGCAGGTACACGCTCGGCGCAGCCGGAAACGAGCAGGGCAAGCAGAAGCGGGACCAGGTGCCATGTTCCCAGGTGCATGGGGTGTCCTTCACTGTCGGTTGATCAACGAAAACAGAGGCCCTCACGGTGGAGCGAACTTGTCCGCGAGCTCTGCTTTTTTGTGCCAGCAGCGAATCCACCGCCAAAAGCTCGCGGGCAAGTTCGCTCCCACAAAAGTGGGCAACCGGTTATTGAGGCATCAGCAATTTATTCGGCCGCCGCGCGCAGGGCCGAACATGCTCGGCCCTGTGCGCGGCTGCGCTTAGCCTTCGAGTTTCTGCTTCAGCAGTTGGTTCACCTGGCCAGGGTTGGCCTTGCCTTTCGAGGCCTTCATCGCCTGTCCGACGAAGAAACCGAACATTTTGCCGCGCTTGGCCTCGTCGCTGGCTCGGTACTGTTCTACCTGCTCGGCATTGGCGGCCAGTACCTCGTCGAGCATCGCTTCGATGGCGCCCGAGTCGGTGACCTGCTTGAGGCCCTTCTTCTCGATGATCTCGTCGGCCGAACCTTCGCCTGCAGCCATTGCCTCGAAGACCATTTTCGCAATCTTGCCGCTGATGGTGTTATCCCTGATGCGCAGGATCATGCCGCCCAGCTGCTCGGCGGACACCGGCGACTGCTCGATCTCCAGGCCTTCCTTGTTGAGCAGGCTGGACAGCTCGCCCATCACCCAGTTGGCCGCCAGCTTGGCGTCGCCGCAGGTGTTGTTGACCTGTTCGAAGTAGTCGGCCAGTTCGCGGCTGGCCGAGAGTACGCTGGCGTCGTAGGCGGACAGGCCGAACTCGCGCTCGAAGCGCTCGCGCTTCTGCACCGGCAGTTCCGGCAGGCTGGCGCGGACCTCGTCGAGGAAACTCTGCTCGATCACCACCGGTAGCAGGTCGGGGCAGGGGAAGTAGCGGTAGTCGTTGGCTTCTTCCTTGCTGCGCATGGAGCGCGTCTCGTCCTTGTTCGGGTCGTACAGGCGGGTTTCCTGCACCACCTTGCCGCCGTCCTCGATCAGCTCGATCTGCCGCTGCACTTCGTGGTTGATGGCTTTTTCGATAAAGCGGAACGAGTTGACGTTCTTGATCTCGGCGCGGGTGCCGAATTCCGCCTGGCCTTTGGGGCGCACCGAGACGTTGCAGTCGCAGCGCAGCGAGCCTTCGGCCATGTTGCCGTCGCAGATGCCCAGGTAGCGCACCAGCGAATGCATCGCCTTGACGTAGGCCACCGCCTCCTTGGCGCTGCGGATGTCCGGTTCGGAGACGATCTCAAGCAGCGGCGTGCCGGCGCGGTTGAGGTCGATACCGCTCATGCCATGGAAGTCTTCGTGCAGGCTTTTGCCGGCGTCCTCTTCCAGGTGCGCACGGGTGATGCCAATGCGCCGCGTGCTGCCGTCTTCCAGGGTGATGTCGAGAAAGCCCTTGCCGACGATGGGGTGATCCATCTGGCTGGTCTGGTAGCCCTTGGGCAGGTCCGGGTAGAAGTAGTTCTTGCGCGCGAAGACGTTCTGACCGGCGATTTCGGCGTCGACGGCGAGGCCGAACTTGCAGGCCATGCGTACCGCTTCGGCATTGAGTACCGGCAGCGTGCCGGGCATGCCGAGATCAACCAGGCTGGCCTGGGTGTTGGGCTCGGCGCCGAACGTGGTGGCGCTGCCGGAAAAGATCTTCGACTGGGTGGCGAGCTGCGCGTGAATTTCCAGCCCGATCACGGTTTCCCATTGCATCTTCAATCTCCTCAGAATCCGGTCGGGGCGCGGGTGTGCCAGTCGGTGACTTGCTGGTACTGGTGCGCCACGTTGAGCAGGCGCGCCTCCTGGAAGTAGGGTGCCAGTAACTGCACGCCCACTGGCAGGCCGTCGATGAAGCCGGCGGGCATGGACAAACCAGGAATGCCGGCCAGGTTGGCAGTAATGGTGTAGATGTCTTCCAGATAGGCGGAAACAGGGTCTGCGTTTTTCTCGCCCAGCTTCCAGGCCAGGTTTGGCGTGGTCGGACCGAGGATCACGTCCACTTCAGAGAAGGCGCTGATGAAGTCGTTCTTGATCAGTCGGCGAACCTGTTGGGCCTTGATGTAGTAGGCATCGTAGTAACCCGCGGACAGCGCATAAGTGCCGACCATGATGCGGCGCTTGACCTCGTCACCAAAACCTTCGGCACGCGAACGCTTGTAGAGATCGGTGAGATCCACCGGGCTTTCACAGCGATAACCAAAGCGTACACCGTCGAAACGCGACAGGTTGGAGCTGGCCTCGGCGGGTGCGATTACATAGTAGGAAGGGATCGCATGCTGCATGTTCGGCAGGCTGATGTCTTTGACACTGGCGCCAAGCTTTTTCAGCTCATCGACCACGGTCATTATTGCGTCGGCGATTTTCGGGTCCAGGCCGGCGCCGAAGTATTCCTTCGGCAGGCCGATGCGCAGGCCGGCGAGCGGCTGGCTCAGCGCTGCAAGGTAGTCGTCCAGCGGTTGTTCGACGCTGGTGGAATCTTTTGGGTCGAAACCGGCCATGGCAGACAGCAGCAAGGCGCAGTCTTCGGCGGTACGCGCCATGGGGCCGGCCTGGTCGAGACTGGAAGCGTAGGCGACCATGCCCCAGCGCGAGACGCGGCCATAGGTCGGTTTTAGGCCGGTAAGGTTGGTCAGTGCTGCCGGCTGGCGGATCGAGCCACCGGTATCGGTGCCGGTAGCGGCTGGCAACAGGCGTGCGGCGATGGCGGCGGCGGAACCGCCGGAGGAGCCGCCCGGTACCCGGGTGAGGTCCCAGGGGTTCTTCACCGGGCCGTAATGGCTGGATTCGTTGGCCGAGCCCATGGCGAATTCATCCATGTTCAGCTTGCCGAGGGTGACGATCCCCGCGGCGGCAAGTTTTTCCACCACGGTGGCGTCGTAGGGCGCGGTGAAGTTGTCGAGCATCTTCGAGCCGCAACTGGTGCGGATGCCCCGGGTGCAGAACAAGTCCTTGTGGCCGATGGGTGCGCCGAGCAGGGCGCCATGCTCGCCGGCAGCGCGACGGCTGTCGGCGGCTTTCGCTTGTTCAAGCGCCGGTTCTTCGGTGACGGTGATAAAACTGTTGAGCTGCGGGTCGAGCTGGGCGATGCGCGCCAGCAGGCTGCGCGTCAGTTCTTCGGCAGAGAATTGCTTGTCGGCAAGGCTGCGAGCGATTTCGGCGAGGGTCAGTTGATGCATGTCGGTGTCCTTCATCACTCGATCACCCGTGGAACCAGATACAGGCCGTCTTCCACAGCCGGGGCGATGGCCTGGTAGGCGTCGCGCTGGTTGCGCTCGGTGACTTCATCGGCACGCAGGCGCTGGTGAGTTTCCAGTGGGTGAGCCAGCGGCGCGACGCCACTGGTATCGACAGCCTGCATGCGGTCGATCAGACCGAGGATGTTGTTCAGGGTCTCGGTGGTGCGGGGCAGATCGGCCTCAGCCAGGCCCAGACGGGCCAGGTGAGCAATCTTTTCCACCTCGGAGCGTTCAATCGCCATCGGTTTCTCCAGCGCAAAGCGAATCGGGTGCAACCTGCGTCGACCATGATCCGTGCCAGGCGGCAGGTCAGAGCCAAGGCAGCGGGCATTCGCAGGTAGTTTCTCAATGGCCTGTTAGAGCCCGAAAAGCTGTTAATCTTACATGCCCGAGGGGTTTCCCGGTAGCGTGGCTGCGGTTTGGAAGAGACCCCTTCGCACGCCTTATTCGTCGACTTTAAGCCGAATGGCTCACGCCTCGCCGGTTGGGTGTGGACGCGCGCCTTGCCCTAAGTTCGCACCATTGTTAGAGTTTGCGGCACTTTTTTCCCCACGCGTTTGCCCCAGGGCCATTTCCCATGTTCAAAAAACTGCGTGGCATGTTTTCCAGTGATCTGTCGATCGACCTGGGCACTGCCAATAC
>JADKLW010000637.1_pt1 | contig 12850 bp, 11 predicted proteins | sample 8641881 | NCBI WGS metagenome assembly JADKLW01 (sample SAMN16272185, study PRJNA661076) | feces metagenome | isolation source: fecal sample from diarrhoea affected cattle B | host: Bos taurus | place: South Africa: Lokaleng Village, Mahikeng | collected 2019-09 | reverse complement strand
CGCATCCTCTTTTCGCCTCTTTCATTGCTGCTGCGGTAGAACAAAGCCGACTTGTCTAATTTATCCAATCCTTTTCCGTTCAAAGGATTATAGTCATATTCAAGCAATGCAGATCGGTTAATTTTGATTAATGGATGCAGGTGATCTGGGATGGGGCGACTTAAGTGAAGGCCGAAGAACTTGCAGCGATATTAGCCGAGCATAGCTTATTTGCCGACTGCGACGAAGCAGAACTGGCTGACTTGATATTGCGTGGGCATTTTATGCAATATAAAAAAGGGGATGAGTTAATCATGCAGGGCGACCCTGGCGACTCATTGCTGATATTATTATCGGGCAATGCGCGAACCAGTATGATCGCCAGTAATGGACATGAGATTGTTCTGGATTATGCAGAACCCGGCGATGTTCTGGGAGAAATCGCATTGCTTGATGGCGGTGAGAGAACCGCAAGCGTGACTGCGATCGAACCGACGACAGCCCTGACCATTACGCGCACTGCATTTGAAGAGATTTTGAATAATCACAAAGCAATGGCGCTACGGTTACTCAAGGTCATGGCAAATCGCATTCGGACAGCGAATACGATGATAGAAGGTGACAGAGCCTATACATCGGGGCCGCGATTGGCGCGCTATTTGTTGAGATTATCTGTTGTCGGCGCAGAAGAGGGACGTTTGAAACTGGACTTAAGCCAAAGCGAGCTTGGCAACTTTGCCGGGATGTCGCGGGAACATATTAATCGGCAGCTTTCAACCTGGTCAGAAGACAATATTGTTTCAGTTGAAAGCGGGAAAGTGCGGATATTGAATCATGCTATACTTTCCAATATTGCCAATGCGGATTCTTGAATGAAGTTGGTCTTTTGCGACCCGGACTAATTTCATCAAGAGTGACACCACGCGGGTGTCAGAGGCAGTCAGATCCTCATCTGGCTGCCTCATTTTTTTAATTTCGTTGATATGTAGAAACAAAAAGGCAGCCAATGTTATCTGGCTGCCTTCTTATCAGTGATGCCTTAAGGCTTAAGCTGCCTGATCTTCTGATTTTTTAGGCTTGTGATCAATTTTGGTGACATTGTCGTCCCCGGAATTGATAGCAATTTTCTGCGGCTTCATCGCATCGGGAATCTCCCGAACCAGATCGATGACAAGCAGTCCATCGCGCAGTAGTGCGTTATCTACCCGCACGAAATCGGCAAGTTCAAAGCGCCGTTCAAAATTACGGTTGGCGATTCCCATATGCAGGAATTGCTTTCCTTCATTTTCGTCGCTGTCTTTGCTTCCGGCCACCAGCAAAAGATTCTGCTGGGCGGTGATTTCTATTTCACTCTCTTTGAAACCGGCGACCGCAAGTGTGATGCGATAATGGTCATCGCCGCTGCGCTCGATGTTAAATGGGGGATAGTTTTCAGTTTGCTGAGCGCGGGCATTATTTTCAAGCAAATCAAAAAGCCGATCAAAACCAACGGTTGAGCGGCGGTATGGGGTAAAATCAAAACGGTTCATATCTTTATCCTCTATTGAGCAATTAGAATAATGGACCCAGATAGCTGGCGTCCGGTTCTGTAATGCGAAATCCAGTATGGCATCTCGCTTGACTGAGATATTATCTTGTATCGTGATTTCAAGAGGGTTTTATACTGCGGCAATGGCAAAATAAAAAAACGCCCGGAGCCATTTCTGACCCCGGGCGAAATATGGTGACGATAATATCGCCCCCCTGTTTTCCTGTCTTATTCAACGTCGATTGTCCCCCAACATCCGACGGAACCAGAAAGGATCCCTGAACCATGACCATTGAGCGGTAATTGATTCTGTTGCTTACAGTGATCGGGATAGTCGCTATTGTCATGCAAAATTTCACATATCTGCAATATCGGTTCAGGCTTGTGTTATAATAGCAACACTAGACTAACCCGCATGCGCTCTTGCTTGCAGCGCTCCACGACCCTAAAGTCCTCTATAGTTTTATCAGGAAGATCAAGCCTCTATGCTCCTATCCCGTTACGAATGGGTCATCGCTAAACGATACCTTTTACCCGGAAAGGGTGAGGGTTTTATTTTCCTTGTTGCAAGCATCAGCCTTGTTGCTGTTATGTTGGGTGTTGCCGCTCTTATCGTTGTGATGAGCGTGATGAACGGGTTTCGTGCTGAACTATTCGACAAAATTGTCGGTTTAAACGGACACGCAGTGATCCAGGGCTATGGCGGGCGCCTGCCAGACTGGCGGGATTTGCTTGAAGATACGCGCAATACAAAAGGCGTGGTTTCAGCTTCGCCATTGATCGAACAACCGCTTTTGACAACATTTAACGGCCGGGTAGAGGCAATTCTCGTTAGAGGCATGCTGGTTCCCGATATATTGGAAAATGAAACGCTGGACGGGAAAACAGTTGCTGGCGACTTAAGACGTTTGGAACCCGGTGCGGGTCGAGTAGCTATCGGCAGCCGGTTGGCTATGACGCTCGGTGCACAGGTGGGCAGCAGGATAACCGTGATTAATCCGCAAGGAAGGTCGACCCCCTTTGGCACCGTTCCGCGCGAAATATCATATGAGGTCGCGGCAATATTCGAAGTTGGTGTCTACGATTATGACAAAGCATTCGTGATCATGCCGCTAGAGGATGCCCAAACTCTAATGCTATTGGGTGACCAGATAGGCATGATTGAAATCAAAACCGTAAATGCGGACAAAGTTACCGATATTATCGCCCCACTTTACCCGAAGGTTGCAGATCGCGGGGTGATTACGGATTGGAAATCGATGAATGCTTCCTTGTTTGAAACGCTTCAGGTTGAGAGGGTGGTGATGTTTGTAATTCTCTCGATCATCATATTGGTTGCGGTTTTCAATATCCTGTCTTCTCTGATCATGCTCGTCCGCGCCAAAACAAGGGACATAGCAATCTTGCGAACAATGGGGGCATCACGCGCTGCTTTGACCAGAATATTTGTCACCGTCGGGACGTCTATCGGAGCACTGGGGATCGGAGCAGGGATTATCTTAGGACTGATAGCGATTTATTTCAGGCAAAATGTTATCAATTTTGTCCAGATCATCACCGGACAAAATCTTTGGGATCCGTCCATTCGATTCCTGACCGAATTACCTGCAAGGACTGATCCTATGGAGGTATTTGGCATCGCAATCATGGCCCTTATTTTCAGTTTTCTGGCAACCTTATATCCTGCATTTAAAGCGGCCAGCACCGACCCTGTTCAGGTACTTCGCTATGAATGATGCAGGAAGTAAAGTTGTTGAGCTGCGCGGCGTCAAGCGGAGCTTCAAACAGGGTGATGTAAGAATTGACGTGCTGAAAGGCGTTGATCTGGACATCCGGCCCAATGAAATTGTCGCGCTGCTTGGCCCCTCTGGTTCTGGTAAGTCTACGCTGTTGCAGGCCGTTGGCCTGCTGGAAGGCGGGTTTGAAGGCTCTATAAAGCTTTCCGGTGAAGAAACCGCGCATATGTCATCCAGTGGCCACACACGTATCCGGCGGGAATTGCTTGGCTTTGTATACCAGTTCCATCATCTTCTGCCTGATTTTTCTGCCGTCGAGAATGTCATAATGCCGCAACTGATTGCGGGTACATCTCAGACAGACGCAGAGGAGCGGGCAATGTCATTGCTTTCAAGTTTGGGACTGAGCGATCGGCTTGATCATAAGCCGAGCAAATTATCAGGGGGTGAGCAACAACGTGTTGCGGTAGCCAGAGCGCTGGCAAATGCACCGAAACTTGTCCTTGCAGACGAACCAACCGGCAATCTGGACGAAGCGACAGCAGACATAGTGTTGGCCGAACTTATGGCTTTAGTGCGCGAGCAAGGAAGTGCGGCGTTGATCGCAACTCATAATGAAAGGCTGGCGGGAAAGATGGATAGGGTTGTCCGGCTGCACGACGGTGTTCTAAGCTAATGCTTCCAAAGTAGAACGCGAACTCTTTGAGATTTAACAATCAGCTATTGATTTGATATAAGTATCGGGAATGAACTTCTAAAATATGGGGTGGGTCAATGCAAATTACGGAGTTTGAAGTTAAGCAGGCAGACGGCTCTATGTCTGACCTGTCCGAATATCAGGGCAAGGTACTGTTGATCGTTAATACGGCATCAAAATGCGGTTTCACTCCTCAATATGCGGGCCTTGAAAAACTTCACCAGGAATATGCGGATCAGGGGTTCGAGGTGCTGGCATTTCCCTGCAACCAATTTGGCAACCAGGAACCCGGCGATGCAGAGGAAATTAAAAATTTCTGTACACTCAATTATGATGTCAGCTTTCCGTTGATGGCAAAAATTGATGTAAACGGTAAGGATGCCGATCCATTATGGAAATATCTGAAATCTGAAAAATCTGGTCTGTTAGGAGCGCGAATCAAGTGGAACTTCACGAAGTTTCTCGTCGACCGCGACGGCAAAGTGACTGGACGTTATGGACCGGCGGTCAAGCCGGAACAGCTAAAAAGCGATATTGAGGCTTTGCTCTAAGCAAAATTGCGCAACAAGTTGTGGAAAAGCGGTAGATAGATATTTGCACCATAAGGTGATTATGGCCAAATCTGTGGAATCACGGTAAGCACGCTTGATGCCACAGATTCCATTCGTCCACCTTCGCGCTTTTTCAGCATATACAATTTTGGACGGCGCAATGGAGCCGAAAGCGATCGGTGCGGTCGCCAGGGAGCGAGGTTTTCCGGCAGTCGCGCTCGCCGATCGGATTGGTCTGTTTGCTTCAATGGCATTTGATGATGGTTGTCGGGCCAATGGTGTGCAGCCGATTACGGGATGCTTTCTGCGCGTTGCGCGTCCCGGCGGCTCTGCAGGCGAAAATCCGGCAATGGACTGGCTTGCGGTATATGCCCAGAATGAGCAGGGGTATCAAAACCTATGCCGTTTGGTTTCCGCATCCCATCTGGAACGGCCAGTGGAACTGGATGCTCATATCCCGCTTGAAATGTTTGAGCGACATAATGACGGACTTTTGGCTCTAACGGGCGGCGGTGAAGGGGCCGTTGCCAGATTGCTGGCGGAAGAACAACAATCCGATGCGGAAAACTATCTATCCCTGCTTCAAAAATATTTTCCGGACCGTCTGTATATCGAGCTTTCTCGCCGTGACGATCCGGTAGAGACAGCGGCGGAGTCTGGGCTCATCTCACTGGCTATGGACCGTAATATTCCGCTGGTGGCAACAAATCCCAGTTGCTTTGCAGAGCCGGATTTCCATGAAGCACATGATGCAATGAAATGTATCGCAGGCTCCGCTTATCTGGAAAATGATGACCGCGATAAACCGTCTCCTCATTTGTGGATCAAAAGCGCAATGGTGATGGAGGAATTGTTCTCGGACATACCAGAAGCGCTTGAAAATACGTTGGTGATAGCGAAACGATGCGCTTATTCTCCGCCTAGGCGTAAACCAATTTTGCCCAGTTTGGCTGGCGACTTAGCAGGCGAGGCTGAGCAGTTACGCCGTGATGCAAAGGCCGGATTGGAAGAGCGGCTGAGTAATCTTGAAATAACTGACGCGTCTGAGCGACAGGAATATTTTGACCGGCTTGATTTCGAAATCAACGTGATCGTAAACATGGGATTTCCGGGTTATTTCCTGATTGTTGCCGACTTTATAAAATGGGCAAAGGATCATGACATACCGGTGGGGCCAGGGCGCGGGTCCGGGGCTGGTTCCGTTGTGGCATGGGCACTGACCATTACGGACCTTGACCCGATTAAACTTGGTTTGCTTTTCGAACGGTTTTTGAATCCCGAACGCGTTTCGATGCCTGACTTCGATATCGACTTCTGTGAAACCCGCCGCGGAGAGGTCATCCGTTATGTGCAGGAAAAATACGGGGCGGGGCAAGTCGCGCAGATTATCACATTCGGAAAACTCAAAGCACGCGCTGTCTTGCGCGATGTGGGGCGTGTATTGCAAATGCCCTATGGTCAGGTTGACAGGCTTACTAAACTGGTGCCGAACCATCCTACTGATCCATGGGATTTGAAGCGGGCATTAAACGGTGTTTCCGAATTGGCGCAGGAACATAAACAGGCGGATGTGAGACGCTTGTTTGACCTCGCTATGAAGTTGGAAGGCTTGCCGCGTCATAGTTCAACCCATGCCGCTGGCGTGGTAATCGGGGACAGGCCACTCGACCAGCTTGTACCGCTATATCGCGATCCGCGTTCGGATTTACCGGTGACGCAATTTGACATGAAGTTTGTCGAGCAAGCCGGTCTGGTAAAGTTCGACTTTCTGGGATTGAAAACCCTCTCTGTACTCAAAAAAGCGGTGGAATTGCTCGCCGAACGTAATATCGAAGTCGATCTGGCGTCCCTTACGTGGGATGATCGCAAGGTTTTCGAATTACTGCAACGCGGTGAAACGGTCGGGGTGTTCCAGCTTGAATCCGAAGGGATGCGTCGGACGCTGGCGGCGGTGAAGCCAACCAATTTCGGCGATATTATTGCACTTGTCTCGCTCTACCGGCCCGGCCCAATGGACAATATTCCGTTATTCGGTGACCGTAAAAATGGCCGGGCAGAGCTGGCCTATCCGCACCCTTTGCTCGAAGACATTTTGAAAGAGACTTACGGTATCATCGTTTATCAGGAACAGGTGATGCAGGCCGCACAGGTTATCGCCGGCTATTCACTTGGCGAAGCGGACATGTTGCGCCGTGCAATGGGTAAGAAAATCCAGTCGGAAATGGATGCACAGCGTAATATTTTTGTCGAAGGGGCTGCCAAGAATGGTGTGAATAACAAGCAGGCGAATGAGTTGTTCGACTTGATCGACAAATTCGCTGGCTATGGCTTTAACAAGAGCCATGCTGCTGCTTATGCCCTTTTGGCCTATCAGACGGCATGGCTGAAAGCGCATTACCCGCATGAATTTTATGCAGCTTCCATGTGCTTTGATATGCACCAAAGCGACAAGCTCAGCATATTTGTAGATGATATGAAAAGGCTCGGCGTTGCGATATTGCCGCCATCCATCAATAAAAGCCGTCCTCGTTTTGCCGTTGAGGAACAAGAAGACGGTTCCCATGCTGTGCGTTATGCCTTGGCGGGACTGAAAAACGTGGGTGAGAAGGCGATGCAGGCACTTGTCGCGGAACGTAAGCAAAGCGGCCCGTTCCAGTCCATGGACGATTTTGCAAACCGGGTAGATCCTTCAGGTATGAATAAAAGGCAGATTGAAAGCCTTGCCGCTGCTGGCGCGTTTGATGCCTTGGAGCCCAACCGGGCGGCAGTATATGCCGGAGCAGATATGTTGCTATCCGTCGCCAATAGCGCTGCGGATGCACGTAAAAGCGGGCAGGGCGGTCTGTTTGGCGATGGCTCCGCGGGGGATATGCAGGCTATTCGATTGCCCGCAAATAGCGGCTGGAACCTGAGCGAGATCATGATTCGCGAGCGGGATGCTTTCGGCTTTTACTTTGCTTCCCATCCCGTGACGCAGTTTCAGGCAGTGACTTCTTCACATGGCGCGATGACTTATGCGGCTTTATGTAAAGAAGGGCCTATCCCCGAAGGACAGCGTAAACCAGCGGTTATGGCAGCATTAATCGAAGGTGTGAGGTGGCGCGAGAGCAAGCGCGGTAACCGTTTCGTTCTGGTCGATCTTTCGGACAGTAGCGGGCAGTTTTCCGGTAGCTGCTTTGAAGATGACCAATGTGCAATCCTTGCAGATATGGCCAAGGAAGGAAGCTGCGCCCTTTTAAATGTCGAACTGGACCAACGTTCCGAAGACGAAAGCCCGCGTGTATCTATCCGCCGTGTGCAAGCCATGGACGGGCTTGAAAAAACAACCCGTACGCGCATGGAGTTGGACATAGTTTCGCTCGATGGGTTGCAGGAGCTGAAAAATTTCCTCGCGCCTTTGACCGGCGGCAAGAGTGAACTGATCGCTCGTATGCCAGGTGTAGAAGGGAAAATGGTCCACATCTGCCTTGGCCGTTCCTTCCATTTTGACGCGCAAACGGCTGAGACATTAAGCCATTTTTCCGGACTGGCTAATATCCGTTTGGGCGCGGCAACCGGATCAAGGGCTGTCCGGCACAGCAAGCCTAAATTAAGGCTTGTAAGCTGAGCCGTTTCAGCCGACAAAATAGAAAAATAGAACAGGAGTAATCAATGGCTGGATCAATGCAGGCTAGTGCACTTTTAATTACCAAATTGATTGATCATGCCGCGCGCGAACATACGGCGCAGGAAATTGTAACATATTGGGCTGACAGTTCGATAACACGCACAAGCTGGGGCGAAGTGGGCAAAGATGCACGCAAATTTGCCCAGGCTATGCAGCGCCTTGGTATGAAAAAGGGCGACCGCATTGCTACCATGGCAATGAACCATGCCCATCACCTGATTAGCTGGTACGGCGCTGCGGGTATGGGCGGCATTCTCCATACGGTGAACCCGCGCCTGTTCGAGGAACAGCTGGTTTACATCATGAACCATGCCGAAGACCGGGTTTTGATGTTCGACAAGGCATTTGCGCCGATTGTTGAGTCCTTGAAGCCACAATTGAAAACGATTGAGCATTACATACAGTTTGATGGCGAGAAGGGCGAATATCCGACATTTAAGGAACTGATCGACGCCGAAGATGGCGATTTCGATTGGGTCGAGATGGAGGAGAATGATTCTTGCGGCCTTTGCTATACCAGCGGCACGACCGGAAATCCCAAAGGCGTGCTGTATGAAAACCGCTCCAATGTCCTTCATGCCCTAAGTGCGATACAGCCGGATGTGATGAACCTAACGAGCCGTTCAGTCATGCTTCCCGTCGTACCGATGTTTCATGCCAATGCCTGGGGCGTGCCCTTTGCGTGCGCAGCAGTAGGGGCGAAATTAGTTTTCTCCGCAAGTAACGAACCTTCGATACTGTGGAAAATGATCCGCGAAGAGGGCGTTACCCACAGTGCAGGCGTTCCGACTGTGTGGCTGGGCCTGTTTGCTGATATGGATCAGAATGGCGGCGACTATGGCAAAATGCAGGTCGCGATTATCGGCGGCTCGGCCTGTCCGCGATCCATGATCGTACGGATGATGGAGAACGACATTCATGTGGCACATGCGTGGGGCATGACCGAAACGTCGCCCATCGGGACAGCAGGTTCACGGCCAACCAACTGGGATGATCTGGATTTTGACGAGCGAGTGGACTCCATTTCCAAACAGGGAAGACCTCCCTTTGGTGTTGAAATGCGTGTGGTGGACGAGAACGGAAATGTTCTACCCCGTGACGGCGTGAGCAGTGGAACGCTGGAGGTTCGTGGTCCATGGATCATTAAGCGTTATTACCGTGCTGATGAAGATGCTGTGGGAGACGATCTGTGGTTCGACACAGGTGATGTCGCTGTCATGCATCCTGATGGTGTGATGCAGATTACCGATCGCGCGAAGGATGTGATCAAATCGGGCGGTGAGTGGATCAGCTCTATCGAGCTGGAAAACGCGGCGGTCGGTTGCCCTGGTGTTGCTGAAGCCGCTGCGGTAGGCGTGTTCCACCCCAAATGGGAAGAGCGGCCTTTGCTGCTTATCGTCAAGAAACCGGGCGCAGACGTGACTGGGGAAGAGATCATCGCATTCCTGTCCGACAAAGTCGCCAAATGGTGGCTTCCTGATGAAATAAAATTCGTCGACGAACTGCCGCACACAGGGACAGGTAAAGTCCTGAAACGGGCCATTCGCGACGAATATAAGGACTATAAGCTAGGATCCCTCAGCGAGGCTTGATTGCTCTCCTTTGCCATTGTGAAGAAGCATCGGTGAGGTGAAGCTTGATTATCTAGTCTAATAGGCTTTCTTCTTGCTTCCCTACTTGCCGAGACCGTCCTTCCATCCTTATGTGAAGACAAACGAATCTGGTAATCCCGGAGTGAAAAAATGACTGAGATACATCGTACAAAAATGCTTATCCTTGGCTCTGGGCCTGCTGGTTTGAGCGCGGCTATTTATGGCGCACGCGCAGGACTGGAGCCGATTGTGGTTCAGGGACTACAACCCGGTGGTCAGTTGACCATCACTACAGATGTAGAGAATTATCCCGGTTTCCGCGATGTCATCCAGGGGCCGTGGTTGATGGAAGAAATGCAGGCGCAGGCTGAAAATGTCGGCACACGGATGATGTTTGATACGATTGTCGATGTAGATCTGTCGCAGCGTCCTTTCCGCATGATTGGGGATGGCGGAACTGTTTATGAAGGTGATACACTCGTCATCGCGACCGGCGCGCAAGCCAAATGGCTGGGTGTTCCCGGCGAGGAACAGTTGAGCGGTAAGGGCGTTTCGGCCTGTGCTACATGCGACGGTTTCTTTTATCGAGGCAAAAAAGTGGTCGTGATCGGCGGCGGGAATACGGCAGTTGAAGAAGCACTGTATATGACCAACCACAGCGATGATGTTACGCTGATCCACCGTCGCGATAGTCTGCGCTCGGAAAAGATTCTGCAGGATCGGTTATTTGCCAATCCTAAAATCAAAGTTTTATGGAACAAAGCGGTCGATAGATTTGTCGGCGGCGGTGATCCTGTCGGCTTAGTGGGTGTGGATCTTGTCGATACGCAGACCGGTGAGAAAAGCCATCTGGCCACCGACGGCGCTTTTGTGGCGATTGGTCATGCTCCTGCGACAGAGATTTTCAAAAACCATCTCGATCTTATTGACGGCGGCTATATTGAGGTCGAGCCAGGCACTCCGAAGACCAAAATTCCCGGCGTATTCGCTTGCGGCGATGTAATGGATCATGTTTACCGGCAAGCGGTCACGGCAGCAGGAACCGGCTGTATGGCGGCGTTGGATGCGGAACGGTTTTTGGCAGAGCAAGAGTTTGAATTGATGGCTGCCGAATAGAGCGCTGGTGTTCAGGCGTTTTTGAGAGCGTCCAGAATCTGGTTTTCGAGCCATTTTCCGGAACGCTCATCTGCAAAGCTATGAGATGCGCTGTCGATAGTTTCCAACTTTAAATCCTGTAAAGCTCGCACGTCCGAGTAGTCCTCGCTGTTCCATGCCGCGAGGAAGGCGCGGGCGGTAGTATCCTTGCTGGCAAGCAATATTGTGCAAGACTTTCCTAGTGAGAGCAATCCATCCCTAAGCTGAAGGGAGAGAGAACTATTTTCTTGTTTTCGGCTGGCTTGTTTTATTCCGCCAAGAAGTTTTTTCAGGTCAATCTTGCCGGTTAACAAATCCATGATCGATTTCGGATCTTTGAGCCTCTCCCAATAGCGCGACCGGATTGCTGATGGCGGCATAGTAACGGGGCCTTGCCCTGTAAGCCCGCTTTGTTCAATAACCCACGGATTGGCGAGAATGATCGTATCAACCGCTATATTCTTGCCGAATAAAGCCAGAGCAGATGCCGCATCACAATTTCCGAAAGCTACTATTCTCGTAATGTTCGGCCTTGCCTTGCGGAAATATTCTGCCGCCGCGGTGATATCTTTTCTGGAACCCAAAAAACCCTGATTTTTGCCGCTGCTGTCGCCAATCCCTCTGCGATCATAACGAAAAACGGGGAAGCCTTTATCTGCAATTTTATGGGACAGACTTGCCACTCCCGCATGAGCACCGGATCTGATTTCATTACCGCCACTAACAATCAGAAGCCCGGTATTATTATGAGAATCCTCGCTATCAGCTACGTTATCTAAGGTTCCGACCAGAAGGTCGTCATGGCAATTAAATTGATGGAAGGACCGTTTCATTTTTCAATCCATGACAACAAGTCATTCGCGATGGCTGTTGATAATATGGAATCTTCATCCGGTTCTGCGCGTAACCACAAAGGAGAACCAGGAAGCCCCACATCTGCGCCTTGCGCTTTATTTTCAAGTTGGGCGGTTCGAATATTTTCTGCGCTGTCGGGTTCAGCAGACTGAAGCTCAGTAAACATGGCTGGGCTTATAGCATTGCCAGCCAGATTGACTTGTCCGTGCCCTGCTTCTTCAGTTATTTGAGCAATAGAGGTTGATAGGCCAGCTTCTTTGTCCGATGCTATGCGCGTTCGCATCATGGTTCGCAGCAGACTGGAGCCTTTGGCCGGAGAGAAGCGCCATTTCTTGTTATCGCCAGAAGCATCATTATGAAAGTCATCTATCAGACACCCGCCACGAAAGGATGCGCGATATTGGGGAGTGTTGAATGTTGCTGAACAATAGGTCAGAGCATCTTTCCAAAGCGTCAGACTGGCTTGTTCCTGCGGAAAAAGACTTTCGTTCGTGCCGGGAAGATCCGGCAGGAAACTGCCAATCCCGCCCTCGTCCAGTTGCCGCATGACATCGATTAACATCCGACGCATACGGTTCATTTCATCGAATAGGGGAGGGATTAATAAGACTGTTTTATGGTTAACAGATCCAGCTCTTAAGCAAAGTTCGTCATGTCCATTAAACGCATAGCTCGTAAGTTCGAGCCTTGCCGTCACGCAGAGACTTTCATCTCGGCAAAGGCAACGAGGTTGCCGAATGTTTCAAACAGCTCCCCGTCAATCTCTTCATCCTCAATCATGATACCGAGCTGATCCTCAAGCTCGGTCAGCAGGCTGGCAACGGCCATGCTATCCAATTCCGGCAATGCACCGAAAAGCTCGGTATCTGCGTTAAACGCACTGACCTGTTCAGCGCTAAGGCCCAATATGTCTTGAAGCACCGCACGCACGGCAGCTTCTGGTATCAAATCGAGATTTTCCGACATAAATAAACCCCCGAATCCGGATAACCGCGCTTCCCTAAAGCGCTCAGCGCTTTCCTACAAGAGCAGAGATCGTGTGACGCAGGATCGGAAGCCATGATTTAGGACTCTTTGGCCAAAACATTTCCAGTCGATATCTCGGGCGAAC
>JADKLW010000636.1_pt1 | contig 12853 bp, 12 predicted proteins | sample 8641881 | NCBI WGS metagenome assembly JADKLW01 (sample SAMN16272185, study PRJNA661076) | feces metagenome | isolation source: fecal sample from diarrhoea affected cattle B | host: Bos taurus | place: South Africa: Lokaleng Village, Mahikeng | collected 2019-09 | reverse complement strand
TATCGACAATACCTATAAGGGTATGACCCAGCATACCTAAAATGACCGGGTAAGCCAGCTTTAAGTTATAGGAAAACTCACGTGTATAGATTTTAAAGTTCACCGCGGAAATTTTCGGCAAAGGTAATACTGTCTATCGTAATTTATGCTACCATATTGAAAGTCAATTTTCTTACGGAGATAATTCGGAGTTCGGTAAAAAAATTAATGCCCGGCCTTATCACGATCTGCCTATTTTAAAATATTGACAATCATTATTTTGGAATTCACACGGGATGTAATTCAAGTAGATTCTGCGGCAATCCCTGTAAAACATGGGAATCATGTAAGCACCATTAACATTGGTGACGTAGTTTTGCCGAAGTAAACAAAACAAACTGTAAATTATGTACACACTTAAATTGATTAAAAAAGCCGCAATTGCATGCTTATTCTTTTGTGGCCTCACGGCAAACGCACAAGATGCTATTGAAAATTACGATCAGGGTTTCCGATTGGGTTTTGGTGTAAACGCGGGATATGTGCTTGATGATCCATACGATTTTGCGCTAGGCGGCGATATCAGGCTTCAATACGATTTGACACAACGCTACTCGCTTACTTTGACTACCGGCTTCACCAATCTATTTGCTGGGGATGAGTGGAAAGATTTAGGATTTATCCCGGTCAAAGCAGGATTTAAAGCATTTATCTGGGAAGATAGCTTTTATCTGCTGGGCGAAGCCGGTGCTGCATTTGCTGTCACAAACAGGGATGAGTATAAAGGCACCAATGACACGTCGTTTTTGCTTTCGCCAGGAATAGGTTATGCTACCAAATATATCGATTTAAGTTTGCGATACGAGCATTACACCGATTTCCCGATAGCCAATAACGGAGCGCTGGGCGAAGGTACAGGTCAGATTGCTTTGCGACTTGCCTATGGTTTTAAATTGTAACTAACTAACCTTTCTATACCTGAAAAGGCGTGCTGTTAAAGGCACGCTTTTTTTATTCGTTCTCCAGAATGCGGCGATAGCAGGCAAGTTGTTCTTGTATTTCCGGATCCAGTGCGGGTTCCGAAATTGGGTATTTCTGAAGTTGGTCCAGAATAATGTGCGCAGTGATCAATCGGGCGGAATCTTTATCGTCGGCCGGAATGACATACCATGGTGCCGTCGCTGTCGAAGTGCTGTTTATCGCTTCCTGATAATACCGCTGATAATCATTCCATCGCTCCCGTTCTGTTAAATCGCCGGGGGAAAATTTCCAATTGTGTTTCGCTTTATCAATGCGCCGCAATAAACGTTCAGCTTGTTCCTTCTTACTTAAATGAAGGAAGAATTTCAATATAATGGTGCCGTTTTCGCTCAGGTGTTTCTCAAATTCCACTATTTGACGCAATCGAGTTTGCCAAAAGTCATCCGTAATATCACTGATCGATGTAATTCCCGGAAGGTTTTCTTCCAAAATGATTTCGGGATGAACTCTCGAGACCAGTACGTTTTCATAATGTGAGCGATTAAAAATACCAAACTTTCCTCGTTGTGGCAATGCGATGTAATGCCGCCAGAGATAATCCTGCTTGTGTTCGGCTTCGGTTGGCTTTTTAAAGCTGTGGACAGCCACACCGCGCGCATTGAAATCTTTAAATACCTCTCGTATCAGGCTGTCTTTGCCAGAGGTGTCCATGCCCTGCAGAATAATCAAGACACTGAAGCGGCCCTGTGCGTACACGACTTCCTGCAACTCGCTGAGCGTGCGACGCGTGTGATGTAGCGACTGCTCTATTTTCGATTCGGAAAGTTTCAGCCGCGGGTGGGTCGGGAGGTCGCCAAGGGAAATGGGACTATCGATTTTATAGCGCGCTGAATCAATCTGTTTCATAATGTATATTTACATAAAAGTATATAATAGAAATTAAATCGGCGTTACTATAAAATGAAAAAACTAAAACTTGAACTATTCCTCCAAATTATCGGGATCGGATCGGCGTCCGGACTGATACATAAGGATAACATGCTGCTTGTAATATCCGACAACTCGGGTTATTTGTATGAATATTCGATTGAATCGGATTCACTTTCAAGAAGTCCGCTTTTCGAAAGTGTTGTGATGGAAAACATTCCGAAACAGCACAAAACCGATTTTGAAGCGATAACATATATAAACGACACCATCTATATTTTTGGCTCCGGATCGACGCCGAATCGGAATGTCATGATGCAATTGGACGCCAATACCAAAACAGTGCTGGCAACCCATGACATGGCAGATTTTTACGCGATTTTGAAAAGCTTTGCACAGATTGCTGATGCCGATTTCAATATTGAAGGTGCGATTGCATCCGAAAATGTCTGGTATTTCTTCCAACGCGGAAATCAGGGAAACGGTAAAAACGGAATTTTTACTGTTACAGGTGACATCACCGGATTGGATTTTTCAATAGTTTATAACCAATATAAGCTTCCTAAACTGGGCGGAATCGAAACCAGTTTTACCGATGCGACAATAATCGACAACACTATTTATTTTCTGGCAACGGCCGAAAACACTAACAGCGCCTATGATGACGGCGAAGTAATGGGCTCACTCATTGGCCAAATCAATATTGAAAAAATGAAAATTGGCAAAACGCGAATGATTCCGCAGAAATTGAAATTCGAAGGCTTGACCACATATGATGTCAACAATGATACTATCACATTCCTACTTTGCGACGACAATGACAGTGAAACATTAGAATCAGCCGTTTACAAACTGTCATTTCAAAAATAAATCAAATTATTTTTTGGGCAGTCCCAACCTTTAGTGACAAATTATACTCTATACTTTTAAAGCAACCAATTTTGATAACCGAGAAACTGCTTACCGAGTGTAAAAAAATGCAACGTAGCGCCCAGCGTCAGTTGTATGAATATATGGCTCCCAATTTATACCGCACCTGCAAACGCTATCTTAAACACGAAGAGGAAATCGAAGAGGCACTCGCCGATGCGTTTTATACCATTTTCACAAAAATAGATCAGCTGAACCAATGGGCCGCGTTTGAGGGATGGGCGCGGAAAATCACAGTCAATCAATGTTTGTTGACTATCCGTAAAAAAGTCAATTTCAATATGTATATCGACGACATAGCAGCGAGTTCAGAACCCATGACTGAAGCAGTCACCGATTTGGAAGAAGAAGACCTCCTGAATTTGCTCACTAAAATTCCGACAGGCTGCAGCACCGTCTTCAATCTCTTTGTAATTGAAGGTTACGGACATAAAGAAATTGCTTCGATGCTTAATGTTTCGGAAGGGACTTCGAAATCGCAGTTAAATGCGGCAAAGGCGAAATTACGTGAGTTGGTAAACCAGCTCTACTATCAAAAAGCGACATGATGAACGACGAAAAACTATATAACAGTATTAATGAGGCTGCCCGAAATGCCGAAAAACGCGAGTTCCCCGCAATGGATAAAGTGTGGGATCGCGTGAATGACAAGCTGGACAACAATGTGCTTCAGCGGCAAAGTAACCGATGGAAGAAATTCGCCGCCGCCGCCTCGGTCCTATTGGTTGGCTCTTTAGGTTTCATCCTGACGGATCGCGAGCCTGAACCTGGCAAAATCGAAAACCAAATAGTTATTACCGATACCATTCAAGAAATCCCTACCGTAATTCAAACACCGGCCGTAGTGGAAGAGGTACATCCGGCAATCAAAAAAGACGCTCCTGCGATTTTGGAAAAACAGATCGCACCACCCAGTGCTGTGGCAGTTGAAAGTGAAGTCATAACCGAACCAGCACATTTGGCCGATGAACCAATTATCACAGAATCCCAAATCACTATAAAGAAGGCGCCAAAAGCAGTTTTGTTGAATAAACCGAATGTTGCAACGCGAACTGTGCGTCAGGCCGTAGTTTCAACCGAATCGACAATTTCCCCCCAAGCAACTGAAGCGAACCCACTGCTGGTAGTGGACGGCAAGGCAATTCCCGAAGGCAAAGAATATGAAAAATCACTCGACCAAGCATTGCAACGTGAGGCAAATGGCGACGGGGAAATCGTGATATTGAAAGAACCCTTGTACATAATCAATGGAGCATATTATTCTGAAGAAGAAATGTTTGGCAAGACTCCGACGAGTCCGTATGCACCACTCAATAAACAGGACATTGAAACGCTGACCATTCTGCAGGGTGAAAAGGCGATTTCAATCTACGGTGAAAAAGGCCGCAACGGCGTTGTCCTGATCACCACCAAAGGCGGAAAACCCGCCGCTGCAAAAGGCAGATAATATTCTAAATTATTTAAAATTCCCTATCATGAAAAATGTAAAAATGTTTTCATCGGCCATCGCTATGCTTTTATTTTTCGCAACAACTGCCTATTCGCAAGCGGATATCTTCACCATCTCGGGAACGGTATCCGATCAGTCGGGTGTGCTCCCCGGCGCGAATGTTCAGGTAAAAAATACCAACCGTATTACACAAACCGATATATACGGTATGTATTCGATCAAGGCGCATAAAAACGAAAAATTGGTGTTCAGCTTTGTAGGTATGGCATCACAGGAAGTGACCGTAACAAAATCGGCAGTCGTCAATATTATATTGAATACCGAAAATTTTCTACTTCAGGAGGTCGTACAGGAACCGCGCGTGGTCATGGGCAGTCTTGGTATCAAGCGGGAAAGAAGCGCCACTTCGTCAAGCCAAATTCCTGTTCAGGGTAAGGCATCGGGCCTGGCCGTTGCGCACGACAAAGATCACCCAAGAATTGTTCTGCGGGGAAATAGTTCGTTGCAGGGCGGCAATCAAGCGCTGATCGTAATTGATAATAAAATCGCCACGGCCGAGCAACTTAAAAAGTTAAAGCCGGAGGAAATCCAGAGCACCCATGTCATTAAAGGAGCTCAGGGTGCAGCGTTATACGGTTCCGATGGAGTAAATGGAGTAATCACCGTTACGACTAAAGCCGCCTTCGCCCAAGGAATCCAACCGTACACTCCTACCCAGGAAGACTACGAATCATTTGTCGAAAATCCATTTGAAAGTCCGAAGAACGCGCCTCTGTCTACATTTTCAATTGATGTCGATAACGCGTCGTACACCAATATCCGTCGGATGATCAATAACGGCCAAAAGATTCCAAAAGATGCTGTCAGAGTCGAGGAGATGGTGAATTTTTTCAAATATGATTATCCGAAACCAATCGGTGGCCATCCGTTCTCAATCAATACCGAAGCAAGTGACTCGCCCTGGAACCCAAAACATAAATTGCTTAAAATTGGTTTACAGGGAAAAATATTGCCAACCAACGACCTTCCTGCTTCCAACCTCGTCTTTCTGATTGATGTTTCCGGATCGATGAATTCTGCAAACAAATTACCATTACTGGTGCAATCGTTCAAGATTTTGCTGAACGAACTTCGCACCGAAGACAAGGTTTCCATAATAGTCTATGCGGGTGCAGCGGGTATGGTTCTGCCTCCCACTTCCGGATCGGAGAAGCAAACGATAATCGCAGCTTTAGACCGCCTAAGCGCAGGCGGAAGTACGGCTGGTGGAGCCGGAATCGAACTTGCCTACAAAACTGCACAGGAAAACTTCATAAAAGGTGGAAATAACCGGGTGATACTGGCCACTGATGGCGATTTCAATGTTGGCAGTACATCCAATTCCGATATGCAGTCGCTGATCGAAACCAAGCGAAAATCGGGTGTTTTCCTAACGTGTCTTGGCTATGGAATGGGGAACTATAAAGACAGTAAAATGGAGATCCTGGCCAATAAAGGAAATGGCAACTACGCCTACATCGACAATATCCAAGAGGCCAATCGCTTCTTGAGCAAAGAGTTCAAAGGTTCGATGTTTGCCATTGCAAAAGACGTGAAAATCCAAATCGAATTCAATCCAAAACATGTGCAGTCCTACCGCCTAATCGGTTACGAAAACAGAAAGCTCCGGGCCGAGGACTTCATCGATGATTCGATTGATGCCGGCGAACTCGGGAGTGGCCACACCGTCACTGCTTTGTATGAGATAATTCCGGTTGGCGTGGAAAGCGAGTTCACCAAAGATATACCTGAATTAAAATATACTGATAACAAAACAAAATCCGGGAACTTTAACGACGAACTCGCCACCATAAAGTTTCGATACAAAAAACCCGATGGTGAGAAAAGCATTGAAATGATCGAAACGATCGCGCATAAATTTACCTCAGTACAAGCAGCGTCGGCCGACCTGAAATTCAGCGCAGCAGTAGCATGGTTCGGGTTAAAACTTCGCGACTCCAAACTCGTGGGCAACAAAGAAGTTGCAGACATCAAAAATCTCGCGAAGACCGGAATAAAAAATGATCCGGAAGGTTATCGATCGGAATTTATTCGACTTTTAGAAACAGCAATTTAACCAAAGCCCTTCGGGGCTTTTTCTATTTCTCGATCTCGCGCAGGTTCTCCATCTTTTTGAACGCCAGGAATCCTTTGATATCTTCGAAATGTTCCCGAACGCGCTTGTTTCCGAATTCAAATACTTTTTCTGCGAGTCCGTCCAGAAAATCCCTGTCATGCGATACGAGTATCAGTGTGCCGTCAAAATCCTTTAGCGCGTCCTTGATAATGTCCTTGGTTTTCATGTCAAGGTGGTTGGTCGGCTCATCCAGGATCAAGACATTTACAGGTTCCAATAACAGCTTGATCATCGCCAGCCTGGTCTTTTCACCACCCGACAAAACCTTTACTTTTTTGGTCGTATCATCACCGCCAAACATGAATGCTCCAAGCAAATCTTTAATTTTTGACCGGATATCGCCCACAGCAATTTGGTCAATCGTTTCAAATACGGTCAGGTTTTCGTCCAACAGCGAGGCTTGGTTTTGCGCGAAATATCCTATTTGTACATTGTGACCAACATCCAGCTTGCCTTCAAAATCAATTTCTTTCATGATCGCCTTGATCATCGTCGATTTACCTTCGCCATTTTTTCCGACGAAAGCTACTTTCTGACCGCGTTCGATTACCATTTCGGCATCCTTAAAAACCACATGGTCGCCGTACTTTTTCGACAGGCCCGAGACTACGATGGGATATTGGCCACTTCTAGGCGATGGTGGGAATTTTAGTCGCAACGCCGAATTATCGACCTCGTCAACCTCAACGATGGTTAGTTTTTCGAGCATTTTGACCCGCGACTGGACTTGCAGCGTTTTAGAATACGTCCCTTTAAACCGTTCGATGAATTCGGTGTTCTCGGCAATCATCTTCTGCTGTTCTTCAAACGCTTTTTGCTGGTGCGCACGGCGGTCCTTTCGCAATTCGAGATAGTGTGAATATTTGGCTTTATAATCATAGATGCGACCCATTGTCACCTCAATGGTCCGGTTGGTGATGTTGTCGACGAAAGCGCGGTCATGCGAAATGACGATCACTGCTTTAGCCGAATTGATCAAAAATTCCTCAAGCCATTGAATACTTTCTATATCCATATGGTTCGTTGGCTCATCGAGCAGTATCAGGTCAGGTTTCTTCAAAAGGATTTTGGCCAGTTCGATTCGCATGCGCCATCCACCGGAAAATTCAGACGTTGGCCTGGTGAAATCCTCACGCACGAATCCCAGTCCTTTCAATACTTTTTCGACTTCAGCTTCATAATTGATTTCCTCTATCGAGTAAAACTTTTCGCTGACTTCCGAAACCCGTTCGATCAATTTCATATAATCGTCGCTTTCGTAATCGGTTCTGATCGTCAGTTGTTCGTTCAAATGATCGATCTCGTTCTTCATCTCGAAGTATTCGGCAAATGCTTTCGAAGTTTCCTCAAAAACGGTCGCATCATCTTTCGTCAGTAAATGTTGTGGCAGGTAGGCAATCACGGCTTCCTTTGGTGCCGAGATATTTCCGGTGGAAGGTTTTCCGACGCCTGCAATGATCTTTAACAACGTCGACTTGCCGGCGCCATTTTTACCCATAAGGGCGATTTTGTCATTTTCATTTATCGCGAATGAGACGTCGCTGAAAAGCGTCGTTCCGCCAAATTGAACCGAAATATCATTTACTGTAATCATGAGAGATATGCGTGTTTTTTAAGCGCGCAAAGATAGCACAAAAACACGCATCGGAATCTTTTTTAGCAACATGGAATTGAGTGCTACAATGCAAAATGGCTTGCATCGGAATTCTGCAGTTTAATGGACGGGTTTCGGATTTCGAACCATAATTCATCGGCACCATCATAAACAAACGTATTGATGTGCTGCATGCCGCATTTTCGCAACACCGCGGCCGATGCGGCATTCAGCGCCGAAGTATAGGCGCATATTTTTTCCAGTTTCATTTCTGAAAATCCAAAATCGATGAAAGCCTTCGCCGATTCGGTTGCAAAACCGCGATTCCAGAATTGGGGCTTCAGCCGATAGCCGAGGTCGTAAAATCGGTAATGGCCGTTTACATTTTTCTCGACTTTTAGTCCGGCCCATCCAATGAATTCGCCAGTTTCCTTTAAGATTGCTGCCCATCGGCCTATGCCGTTTTCGAGATACTGCTGGCGAATGTTCGCAATTATCTTCCGCGTTTCCTGAATGTTTTTAACGGGTTTATTTCCCAGGTATAAATGTACTTCGGGATCAGAATCGAGCTCGAACAATTCATAATCATCTGAAGGCAGTATTTCGCGAAAAAAAAGCCGTTGCGTCTCAAAAGAGGTTTTCATATTGCATCGTTTGTACGCTTATAAAAATACGATTAAAAATCTTCTTTCACATTCAGAATGTCCACTTGTGCCAACGGAGTGAGCGCCGGTCCTTCGATGATGCTTCCATCGGTGTCGAATCGCGAGGCGTGGCATGGGCAATCCCATGTGCGCTCGGCATTATTCCAATGAACTACACAACCCATATGTGTGCAAATGGCGGAACATGCTTTCACAACCCCATTGCTTTCGTGGTATACCGCTACTTTTTTGCCATCAACCTCGATCACTTTACCTTCAGTTTCCGGAATGTCGGTGAGGTTTGCGTCTTTGAAGAAAATATAATCTTTGATAATCTCGCCTGCATTGGAAATGTTCTCTTTGATTACTTTGGCCGCTGCTTTAGCCGGATTGTGTCGGGTGGAGTCGAACAGTTTGGTGTAAGTGGTTTCAGTTCCTATCAATATATCCCGTAAAACCATTGCCGCCAGCGTACCGTAAGTGAGTCCGTCAGATGAAAAGCCGGTCGCGAGCAATATTCGCGATCCTTCAGATCTGTAACCAATGTAGGGCAGCGCATCTGCCGGTTTATAATTTTGTGCGCCCCAACGATGGGTAAATTCGGCCACATCAAACTGTTCCCGTATAAAATTCTCGATATGGGTGATATTTTGCCAATTATCTTCTTTGGTGCCAACTTTATGCGGTTGCCCGACAACGATGACTCTTTGTTCGCCGTCATGATCGTAGGTTCTGATTGAAAACCGGTCGTTTACATTGTAATAACCCCAGAATGTACCTTCCGGATACTGACCTGATGCCAGTCTTGCCGCAACGCCATATTCACGATAAGGCCCCAAAACCGAATGAAAATCGACCATCAGACCTTTAGGCGTATGGGTGGCGTGAATCACATAATTTGCAAATACCCGTCCGTTATCAGTTTCAATGACGGCATTGATTTCCTCTTCATTTATACTGACGGCAGGCGTATTTTCATAAATCACACAATCTTCATCGGCGATAGCCATTGCCAATTGCTGAACATACCGCAATGGGTTGAACTGTGCCTGGTTTTCTACGCGAACGCCCGAAACCATTGTAAATGGTATATCACCCGGTGCGAGTTTTGAGGCCGACAGTCCACACGCGCGCGCTTCCTGATATTCGGTTTCAAGCTTTGATTCCTGGCCCGGAGTGGCTGCGTAGGAAATCCAAGGCTGCCGCCGGAAATCGCACGTTATCGCAAACCGGTCAACGTTGGCCTCAATAAAATCTACGGCATTTTTTCTTCCCTGGGCAATGGCACGGACAGTCGCTAAGTCGTATTTATCTTTGATGGTTTCGAAACCCTGCTCGATCATAGCGTAAAGATTTCCGGTGCTATGACCGGTGCTTCCGCCACCAACTTTTCGAGCCTCCAGGACGGTAACCTTAAATCCGGCTTCTTTTAGCAATTGTGCGGTCGTTATTCCGGTAATACCGCCGCCAATAATGGCTATTTCGGTCTGAATATCGCCAGATAGCGCGGGAAACGATGTTTCGGATGCAAAGGTTTTCCAGATTGATTTGATGCCGGATGGCTGGTGCAGGGATTGATTTTCCATAACTTGAGATTTTAGATACCAAAAGTTACAGATTATAGAAGGTTCAAGCTGTTAAACGGTTGTTAATTAAGCTCTCAGATACTCACTCGGAAATCTTCAATTATTTTATTGACCTTACCGAAGTCGGTTTCCTGGATAAATATTTCGACAGCTTGGTTGAAACTTCCGAAACCGGCCATTCGCGCCGATTGTATATTGTTTTTCACGACGGTGTTGACACCAATTTCCTCGATTTTAATACGAAGTGCATTGGCCAAAATCTCGCTTCCCGAAAATACTTTTATTAATCCCATAAAATTTGATTTTTAATTTTTGTCCTCTTCGTCGTCATCCTCAAAAAATATCGGTTCGATCATAATCCTGTCGGCAAGGGCCTCCACCCGTTCGGTAATCACTGTTGTAAAGAAAATCCGCTGCGTTTTTTCCACACTGTTGGAAAGTCTTTGCACGACGGCATCCATTCGGCTTCGGAACAATACATCGGCATCGTCGACAATGAACATTTTAACCGTATTCATGTTAAAACCGGCAGAGGCGAACATTGCATTGATGCGTGTTGGCGTTCCTATCAAAACATCGAGGCCTAATGAAATTACGTTCTTGTCAAAGTCGATGTCGCCTTTTTCATGGACGCCTAAAACGCGCAAATCGGTAAAATCGCCATACAGGTCAAAGAGTCCTTTCATCTCGACAACCTTCTCTTTGTCTTCCGCCAATATCAGCGCCCGGGTGCTTTCGCCAGCTGCTTTGGCCAATTTTTGTATGACGTTGATGACAATTGTAGTCGATTTCCCCGAACCTGATCCAGAGGCAATTACACAATCGGCGCCACTTTTTATTGTTGCGAACGTTTGTTCCTGCAATTCATTGGCATGTGTGAGTCCGGCTTCAATCAGTCCTTTGCGCAAATTTGCGTCTATCTTTTTTAATTCCATAATTTTTATCGGCTTATACTATTTACTTGCGAAAAGCCGTACGTCATTCTCAGAAATTTCGGCACCACCTAATATGATTAATCGCTCGACTACATTTCGAAGTTCCCGAATATTGCCTGTCCAGTCATATTCCTTCAGTAGCTCAATGGCTTGCTTCGAGAATTTTTTAGGAGTATTTCCATTTTCCGAAGCTATTTTTTCAGTGAAATGATCGACCAGCAACGGAATATCGTCTCTCCTTTCGTTTAATCCAGGGACTTTTATGAGTATCACTGCCAAACGGTGGTATAAATCCTCACGGAAGCGGCCTTCTGCAATTTCTTTTGTCAAATCTTTATTGGTTGCTGCCACTACCCGAACGTCGACCTTGATATCTTTGTCGGCCCCAACCCGGGTGATCATGCTTTCCTGCAACGCTCGCAGTACTTTGGCTTGCGCCGATAAACTCATATCGCCAATTTCATCCAGAAATATGGTTCCCTTGTCGGCTGCCTCAAATTTCCCCGCCCGATCGCGTACCGCCGAGGTAAACGCACCTTTCACGTGTCCGAAAAGTTCACTCTCGATCAGTTCAGACGGGATCGCTGCGCAATTGACCTCGATCAAAGGTGCGGCCGACCGCTCGCTTTTTTCGTGTAGTTGATGAGCTACCAGCTCCTTCCCTGTTCCGTTTGGTCCGGTAATCAAAACCCGGGCATCGGTAGGAGCAACTTTCTCGATGATGTCGCGAATGTGGCCAATCGCATCGCTTTGGCCCACCATCTCATAGTTTTTACTGACTTTTTTCTTCAGTATTTTGTTTTCGACGACCAGTTGCTTTTTGTCGAGCGCGTTGCGGACGGTGTTGAGCAATCGGTTTAAATCGGGTGGTTTGGAAATGTAATCGAAAGCACCCATTCGCATGGTGTTGATTGCAGTTTCCATATCGCCATGGCCGGAAATCATCACAATCGGGATCTCAGGTTTTATTTTTTTAACGGCCTCGAGAAGTTCGACACCGTCCATTTTCGGCATTTTTATATCACATAAAACCAAATCGTAATCATTGTTTTTTATCTTTTCAAAACCTGATGCACCGTCTTCGGCATCTTCCACGACATAGCTGTCGTTTTCTTCCGACAAGATTTTGGTCAGGACACGTCGAATGGCCGCTTCGTCTTCGATTATAAGGATTTTTGGCATAAGACAGTAAATTTCTACTAAGTTACTAAGTTAACCACTCAGTCACTAAAGACGATGGGTTTTATATTTTGATTATGATGTTGGCCAAAGTTTAGTAGCGCAACCATTTGATCATTTCCCGATACGTAGGTTTTTTGCCATACATCATGATACCGACGCGATATATTTTGGCCGCAAACCAAACTACGCCAATAAAGGTGGCAAACAATATAACCATGGATAATACCAGTTGCCATACCGGGACACCAAAAGGAATCCGCATCAGCATGACAATAGGCGACGTTAATGGAATCATCGAAAATACTGTCGCAATCGTCCCGTGTGGATCGTTCATCACTGTGAAAATTCCAATATAGACTCCTAAAATCAGAGGCATTATGATAGGCAACAGGAATTGCTGGGAATCGGTTTCGTTATCCACAGCTGCACCAATTGCCGCGTAAAAAGAACTGTACAAAAAGTAACCACC
>JADKLW010000633.1_pt1 | contig 12861 bp, 10 predicted proteins | sample 8641881 | NCBI WGS metagenome assembly JADKLW01 (sample SAMN16272185, study PRJNA661076) | feces metagenome | isolation source: fecal sample from diarrhoea affected cattle B | host: Bos taurus | place: South Africa: Lokaleng Village, Mahikeng | collected 2019-09 | reverse complement strand
GCTATAAAAGACAGTTACAAAAGGCTTCTGGAACCTGCGATAGCCAATGAAACGCTTCAGGAAGCCAAAACAAAAGCAGACGAAAAAGCCATCTCTATTTTTTCTGAAAACCTTAGGCAACTCCTGTTGGCAGCGCCTTTAGGCGAAAAACGTATTCTCGCCATCGATCCCGGTTACCGCAGCGGCTGTAAAGTGGTATGCCTGGATGAAAATGGGAATTTGCTGCACAATGAAACTATTTATCCGCATGCACCTCAGCATGAAACCGGCATGGCGATGAAAAAAATCCGTTCGATGGTAAACGCTTATAAAATTCAGGCGATTTCCATTGGTAACGGTACCGCAAGCCGCGAGACGGAAATTTTTATCAGGAAAATTGCTTTTGATACGCCGCCTCAGGTTTTTGTGGTTTCCGAGGCCGGAGCTTCTGTGTATTCGGCAAGCAAAACAGCACGGGAAGAATTTCCGGAATATGACGTAACCGTTCGCGGCGCGATTTCTATAGGACGCCGTCTTGCCGATCCTTTGGCAGAACTCGTGAAAATAGATCCGAAATCCATCGGTGTCGGACAATATCAACACGACGTGGATCAAACATTATTGAGAAACGAACTGGATTCCACCGTGATGAAATGTGTAAATTTAGTCGGAATTAATCTCAATACTGCGAGCAAATCTTTGCTCAGTTACGTTTCAGGCATTGGAGAAAAAATGGCCGAGAACATTGTGAATTACCGTACAGAAAACGGTGCATTTGAAAACCGACAGGACTTGAAAAAAGTTCCGCGTTTAGGTGAAAAAGCCTTTCAGCAAGCGGCTGCTTTTGTGAGAATTATTCAGGGGAACAATCCACTCGACAATTCTGCGGTACACCCGGAAGCGTATCCTGTAGCCCGGATAATCGCCAAAGATCTCGGACTCAACATCACCGATCTCATCGGGAACAAAGAAGCGCTCAGCAAAATTCAGCCGGAAAAATATGTTACCGAGACCATCGGAATACTCACCATTCGTGACCTTTTGAAGGAACTTGAAAAGCCCGGATTGGATCCGCGAAAATCAGCGAAGGTTTTTGAATTTGACCCTTCCGTAAAAAGCCTGAAAGACCTGAAACCCGGAATGATTCTTCCCGGAATTGTAAACAACATCACTGCATTCGGCTGTTTTGTGGATATCGGCATCAAAGAAAGTGGACTCGTTCATGTTTCGCAGCTCAAAAAAGGATTTGTTTCCGATGTGAATGAAGTGGTGAAACTGCACCAACATGTACAAGTTCGGGTAGTAGAAATAGACGAAGGCCGAAAAAGAATTCAGCTGAGTATGGTGCTGGAGTGAATCGCAAAAAGGCACGCATGATGCGATTTATGATTTAATTCCATCCAAACTTATTTCATTTTTAGATTTAGATTTCTCAAAATGGATAAAAAAATTCCCGAACTTCGAAAAGTCCGGGAATTTGTATATAATAAGACGACAGGCTTTAGAACTTGATGATCTCCTTCATTCTTTCCATTTCTTCGTTCACCAAATCATCATCTACCAGGATTTTCCCGCTGTGCTCGTCGATAATAATCTTTTTCCGCTGTGCGATTTCCATCTGCTTCTGTGGCGGTACCATGAAAAATGAACCTTTAGGCGCACCTCTTTCCAGGCCTACTACTGCCAACCCGTTTGCTGAGTTGTCGCGGATTCTCTGATAAGACTTCAATAATCTTTCGTCAATTTTAGATGCAAATTCTTTTGATTTTTCCAGCAGATATTCTTCTTCTTTCTGAGTTTCTGCAACCAGTCCTTCCAGCTCTTCTTTTTTGAAAACAAGGTGCTGCTTCAGCTCTTCAATCTTGGCAATAAGCTCATTGTACATCTCGGTTTTATGTTCAATTTTAGCACTGTATTCCTTGATTCTTTTTTCTGAAAGCTGAATTTCAAGATCCTGATATTCAATTTCTTTTCCTAACGCTTCGAATTCCTTATTGTTTCTGACGTTATCCTGCTGGCCTTTATATTTGTCAATCAGGGATTTTGCATGATTAATGACTTCATTTTTAGTATTGATTTCATTATTCTGCTCTTTGATTTCTGCATCAAATTTTTCCGCTCTCTTTTCCAATCCTTCAATTTCGATCTCCAGATCCTCCACCTCAATAGGCAGTTCGCCACGGGTATTCCGGATCTCATCCAGTCTGGAATCGATAATCTGAAGGTCATAAAGCGCTCTCAGCTTTTCCTCCACTGAGATTTCAATTGTTTTCTTAGCCATATTTTATAAAAAATAATTTACAGGATTCGTATTTTCCTGAGATTTAGAGATTGCAAATTTAGGGAATTTTTCCGACAATAACTCAAATAATTGTTGAGTAACAAACTGTTCCGATTCAAAATGCCCGATATCACAGATCATCATTTTGCCTTCTGACTGGAAAAAATCGTGGTATTTCACATCGCCCGTCAGGTAAGCATCACATTTGTTGGCTCTTGCAGCTTTTATTCCGCCAGCACCGCTTCCTCCAAGCACTCCCACCCTTTGAATGCTGCCTTTTCCAGTTTCAGAATGCCGGATTACTTTCAGGCCAAAACGGTCTTTCACCATTTGCAAAAAATCTTTTTCCGACATCGGATTTTCAAGATCGCCAAAACATCCTAAACCCATATAAGAATGTTCATTTTCCAGAGTAAACACCTGATACGCCACTTCTTCGTAAGGATGCGCCTCCATCATCGCCCGCAGAACTGCAGGTTTTTTAAAATCTTCGAAAATAAAATAGAGCATTTGTTCGTCTGTATGTTCACGGACGCATTCTTTTCCTTCAAAAGGATCGGAACCGGGAAGTGGCCGAAAAGTACCGCTTCCGGGAACGGAGAAACTGCACTCGTCATAAAATCCGATATCTCCAGCTCCTGCTTCGAAAACCGCCTGCCGAACCTGTTCCGCATATTCCGGCGGAACATATACCGCGAGTTGCTTGAGGACATTTTTCTTCGGCATTAATATTTTTCTGTTTTGAAGGCCGAGTTCTTCTGCAATCCGGTAATTCACACCAAAATAATCATTATCCCAAACGGTATGAATGGCGTACAAAGCGATTTTATTTTCAATGGCTTTCATGACAGCCCGTTCCACATAACTCTTACCGGTAATGGATTTGAGGCCGGAAAAAATAATCGGATGAAAAGCGACAATAAGATTCAGACCTTTCGCAATGGCTTCGTCAACAACGGATTCCAGCGCATCATGACAAACCAAAATTCCGGTAATATTACGTTCGGGATTGCCGCACAACAGTCCGACATTGTCAAAATCTTCCGCCTGTCCGCGCGGAAGACGTTCTTCTATCACTGAAATAATATGGCTGAGTTTCATTTTTTAAATTTTGAGCAAATTACTAATTTTTGAGTAATTTAGCCGCATTATCTAAGCTGATGGCGAGAAGAGAACACAATCTAATTCCCGAAAATAGGGCCTGGAAACGCAAACTTTTCAGGATCATTTATTTTGCTGATACTCCCGCAGGAAGAATCTTCGACCTTTCACTTTTGGTGCTGATTATATTGAGTACCGTGCTGGTCATGATGGAAAGCATGCCGAAAGTGGATTTGCGCTATCATCTTTTTCTGGTTTATATTGAATGGATCATCACCATTCTTTTCACGATCGAGTATCTGATTCGGGTTATCATTGTTAAAAACAAAAAGGATTATATTTTCAGTTTTATGGGCATTATTGATTTCATGTCCATTCTTCCTTTTTTCATCAGCCTTTTCTTCCCGTTCACGAAATTCCTGAGTATCATCCGACTGCTGAGAATCCTGAGGGTTTTTCGCATTCTGAATCTGATGGATTATATGAATGACGGGCATTATATTGTTCAGGCACTGCGTTCCAGCTCCAGAAAAATCTATATTTTCCTGCTGTTTATTATGATTTTAGTTACGATCCTAGGTTCTGTAATGTACGTGGTAGAAGGCGGGGAAAACGGTTTCGTTGATATTCCAACCTGTATTTATTGGGCTGTGGTTACCATTACCACGGTGGGATATGGAGACATTTCACCTGTTACGGGATTGGGGAAATTTATTTCGATGATTCTCATGCTTTGCGGTTACAGCATTATCGCTGTTCCGACAGGAATTGTTACCTCGCAAATGAAACGCGGCATGACGAAAACAAGGATCTGCAAACGCTGCGGAAACAGTGAAAATGACGATGATGCCCGGTTCTGCAAAACCTGCGGTGAAACCATCAATCTGATTCCTTAACAAACTTTATCAGCACAAAAAAACCGCATTGCTTTTACAATACGGCAAAATGCGTTTCTCAGCATTTGTGTTTTCATGGTGTTTTTTCGTAGCTCCTAATTCATTGATTTACAAATGAAAAGGTTATTAGTTTTCACTTGTAAAAGTAGAACAACTTTTTGGGATAAAAAACAGGAAAAATCCTCTTTTTTAATTGAAAAAAAATCATTATATGCGACCTGAAGTTAAAAGTTGACTTTCACATTCAGTTTTTCTGTTGAATTAATTTGATTTATCATTCAATAACCGTCTTATCCTCTTGACTTCATCCGGTTAACAAAAAAGGCTGCAATACATTGCAGCCCGTTAATTTAAAATTCAACTTCATTTTCCGGATGGATGTGCTTGTAATCTGCCACCATCTGTTCTTCGTAATTGATTTTATCATGTTTTGAAAACCGGTTTTCCAGCCTTACCACGATATAATACACTACAGGAACAATAATCAGCGTCAGAAACAATGAAGACAGCAATCCACCAATGATCACGATGGCAAGACCGTTGTTCATTTCAGCGGCAGCTCCGCTCGCCAAGGCAATCGGCAACATCCCGAAAACCATCGCAATGGTGGTCATCAGAATCGGGCGAAGTCTTGCTTTATTGGCCTGAACCAAAGCACTTTCTACCGGTTCTCCGTGATCCATTCGGTGATTGGCAAAATCAACAAGAAGGATGGCATTCTTGGCTACAAGCCCGATTAACATAATGATTCCCAGAATGGTGAAAATATTCAAACTCTGATTGGTTAAAGCCAATGCCCACAATGCGCCGATAAACGACAATGGAATGGAAAAGAGTACGATAAAGGGTTTTACAAAATCATTGTAAAGGACTACCATAATCATGTATACCAACATAATCGCTGCCATTAAGGCTACTCCCAGCGTTCCGAATCCTTCGCTCTGGTTTTCCATATTTCCTCCCCAAATCCAGTTGACACCGGCAGGTTTTTTCACATTTTGCATTTTGGCTTCCCATTCCGTGGCAATGGCTCCGGTAGTTTTACCGACAACCTGCGCCTGTACCGTAACGGAGGGAGAACGGTCGTATCTTTCCAAAAGAGCAGGACCGGATCCGAAACTGATGTCGGCAAACTGTGACAATTGCACTTTTTCTCCGTCAGGATTATGGAAAGCAATATTTCTTACATCATTAATACTCGTACGGTTGGCTTCATCCAGAATAATATTTATATCATATTCCGTGCTGCCGGTCCGGAATTTATTATCGGTATTTCCACTAAATGCGGTTCTCAGGGTTTGCCCTACTGTCGCAACATTCAGTCCCAAAGATGTCATTTTATCCCGGTCTACACTTACAGAAATTTCGGGATTTCCCTCTTCCACACTCAGTTTAATTTCGGAAGAACCGTCGATCGTTCTCAATTGTTTCTCAGCTTCCTGAGCGTAAGCCATTGCATCTTCCAATGTTGAACCTGTTACGGTCATTTGCAGCGGCGCCATTTCAGCTCCCATAAATCCGACAGGAACGGTAGTCACTTTAGCACCGACCAGCTCTTTTTCCAGCTCACGTTTCAGGCGGGCTGCATACACTTTGGTATCGTCCTTTCTTTCGCTTTTTTCTACGAGTTCGATGTTGATTTCGGATTTATAATTGGTAGACTGCATTGCGCCCATTCCACCACTCACCTGTCCTACCGACGTAATCATGCTGACCACTTCCGGTTTCTGAGACAGAAATTTTTCTGCTCTTTGCGTCATGAAATTGGTTTCTTCCAGTGACGTATCTTTTGGCATTTCAATTTGTACGAGGAATTCGCCTTTGTCAGTTCCCGGGAAAAAATCGGTGCCGATATAGCCCAAAACCAACAGCATAATGGAACTCGCAAATAACAATAAGGTGATTCCGAAAGTTTTCAGTTTGTGGTGAAGACTCCATTTCAGGATATTTTCGATTTTATGGGTAAACCAAGTAAGTCCTTCTTCAAATTTTTCAATAATTTTTCCGAAAAGGGATTTATTGCTGATCAGTTCCAGTTTTCCGTATCTTGAAAAAAGCCACGGTACCACGGTAAACGATATTAGAAGTGAAAGCAACGTGGCGATGACGACCGTGACACAAAACTGTTTAATAATATTCGATACCAAACCGGTACTCAACGCAATAGGAAGGAATACCACGACAATTACCAGCGTAATGGCCGTCACGGTAAACCCAATTTCTTTGGAACCGTCATACGCAGCGCGTACTTTATTTTTGCCCATTTCCATATGCCGGTGAATATTTTCAATGACCACAATGGCATCATCCACCAGAATTCCCACCACAAGTGAAAGTCCCAATAAACTCATCAGGTTCAAACTGTAATCCAACATATAGAGTCCGATAAACGTCGCAATAAGCGATGTCGGAATCGCCACCATAACAATGAGGGCATTTCTGAAACTATGCAGGAAAAACAGCATCACGAAGGCTACCAAACCGATAGCAATTAAAAGGTCTTTGATAACGGAGTTGGCTGCTTCCAAAGTAAATACGGACGTATCACTCGCCAAATCCACTTTAATATTGCGGTCTTTATACTGATTTTCAATATCTGCAATTTTCGCCTGTACCAGTTCACTCACTTCCACGGCATTCGCTTCTGTCTGCTTCTGAACCTGGAGCATGATGGTATTCTGCTGATCGATCCGGGCAATTTTATCCGCCTGTTTCTGCGTATCCTGAACTTCGGCAATGTCCGAAAGCCTGATGTTCTGTCCATTTTTAGAAGAAATGGTCAGGTTTCTCAGTTCATCTACAGAATTAATTTTACCTGCGAGACGAATTAGGGTACTGTTTTCTCTGGTTTTAAGATTTCCTGTAGGGAAGTCAAGATTGGAAAGAGAAATCACCTGTTGCACCTGAGGAATCGTAAGTCCATATCCTTCCAGTTTTTCCTGATTTAAATTGACCCGAATTTCCCGCTCCTGTCCGCCAATAATATTGACTTGTGCAACACCGGGAATTCTGGAAAGTTCCGGCTGAATTCTCTGGTCAATGAGGTCATACAGTTCGTTTTCGGTAAGATTGGCTGTAAGTCCCATGCTCATAATAGGCATATCGGAAAGGGAGAACTGTGACAATGAGGGTTCATCTATATCTTCCGGAAGATCTGAACGGATGGCGTTGATTTTCCTTTGAGCCTCATTAAGCGCATAATCTACATCGGCATCTGCCTGGAATTCAATAATGACGACAGACAAACTCTCATAAGATTTTGACTGGATTTTTTTAACGCCTTCCAATGACGAAACGGCATCTTCCATTTTCCGGGAAACGGTATTCTCTACTTCCGCAGGTGAAGCTCCGGGATATACTGTAGCGACGGTTACTACTTTCACTTCAAATTTCGGAATCAATTCATAACTCAGTTGTGTGTAGCTGAACAAGCCTCCGATGATGAGCAATGCGAGCATTACAATCACGAGACTGGGCCTTTTTATGGATACTTCTGCTAATTTCATTTTTTTCTTTTATCTTTTATTATTGAAGTACCTTCACTTTTGTTTTGTCGGTCAGGTTGATCTGTCCGCTGACCACGACCTGATCACCTTCTTTCAGTCCGCCAACAACTTCCACTTTGTCTCCGAAATTGGTTCCGGTCTGTATTTTGGTGAGATAAGCCGTATTGTCTTTTACAACAAACACCTGGTTATCACTCACACTTCCTACGAAAGCATCTCTAGGAATAGTAAGGGTTCTGTGCGAACCACTTCTCGTGAAAAGCGCAGTACCGTACATTCCCGCTTTCAGTTTGTTAAAATTATTCTGAACCGTGATTTCAACAGGAAACTTCAAAGCTCCTGAAGCAGACGGTGCGATGAAAGTAATTCTTCCGTCTAAGGTTCCTTCAACGACATCCGGCTTTACTTTTACCAGATCTCCTAGAGCCAGTTGACCAATCAGAGCCTGATCTACATCCACTTTTAATTTCACTGAAGAAATATCCACAATTTCAACAATGGGCATTCCCGGATTCAATACGGTACCCACTTCTACGAATTTCTGATTAACAATACCGCTAACCTTTGAAACGACATTGGTATCGCCGGAAGTCAGTTGTGCAGATTGCATTTGCGCTCTTGCATTTTTCACCTGCAGCCTTGCCTGATCCAACTGAAGTGCCGTAACTCCTCCTGTTTTATACGCCTGTTCATATCGGTTGAGCGTCATCTGAGCATTGTCCAGATTGGCCTGTGCACTTCCTACATTCACATTCACTTTATCTCCGGAAAGCCTTCCGATGCTTTGTCCTGCTTTTACATAACTTCCTTCCTTCACATAAAGAGCGATGAGCTGACCTCCCATTTCAGCAGAAATTTGCGCCTGAAGTTTCGGCAGAAAAGTTCCGTTTACGGAAAATTCCCCGCTGATGTCTTCAGCAGCTACGGCAGCTGCACGCACGGCTACATCAATATTTTTTTCCGCTACAATCGCTACTTTTTCTTCGTTGCTTTTTTTATTATTCTGAAGGATCAGGAAAAAGGCAGCGCCAATTCCTAAAACTGCCAGGATGGTAATGATGGTGTTCTTTTTCATTTTTTTAATTGTTTTCGTTTAATGTTCTGAGTTTTCCCTGAGATTTTAGCAGATTGATTTCTGCCAGTTTATAATCCAGTTTTGCTTTGGTTAGGTTATTTTTTGCTTCGGTAAGGTCACGTTCGGCATCCAGAATATCGTTCAATGTTGCCAAACCGTGCTGATAATTGCTTCGGGTATTGGCCAATACCTGATCTGCGAGATCTACATTTCCTTCCTGCGTAGAGATCATGGTCATGTTATTGTCCAGTTGCGCGAGCGCATTTTTGTGGGATAAATCCAGTCCAAGATAAGTTTCGCGTAGATCAGCTTCTGCTCTCTCGATTTCAATTTGATTGAGTTCCACTCTGGATTTTGTGGCAAAACCATTAAAAATAGGAATTCTGATATTTAAACCGATAGAAGCTAAATCCGACCAGAAAACGCCATTCTCTCTACCATTCCACCAGGGCATATTTTCTCCCTGTCCCAGAAAACCATAATTAGCGGAAAGCGCTGCTGTAGGATAATATTCCGCAATCGTCGCTTTTTTCTGCCATTGTAGAAGTTCCAGCTGTTTGTCCATGAGTTTTATTTCCGTCCGGTCATCAAAATTCGCTGTACGGTCTGGAAGTACGGCAGGATCAAAAGTCTGTTCCGGCAATTCAATTTCCTGATTCATGGGCATTCCGATCATAAACTTTAATGTATTTTCAGCCAGATCGAGTGTGTTTTCCAATTGATGAACGCCGGAATTCACATTATTCCGAGCCACAACAGTACGGTCCAGATCTATTTTCCGGGCTAGACCCGCATCATATAAACCTTCGATAATTTTGATTGTCTGTGTGGTGATGGCAAGATTATTTTTTGCATTGTCCAACATTTGTTCTGCCTGATACACCTGGAAATAAGCATTCGCAACTTTTTCAATAATTTGTTCTTCGGTGAGCGCAGCATTCAGAATATAAAATTCCTTGGTAGAACGTGCGGCTTTCAGCCCTGTAAATACCGACTGATTGAAAAGCACCTGTGTAAGTTGCACCATATTGCTGGAAGTCCATTTCTGGCCAAAAGCTACTTTCACCTGCTGCCCCGGCGCACCAAACATTTCGCCCGGAAGTACGGTTTCCTGCAACAGCGGATTGTAGGAAGTATTGCTATTGAAACTGAGATTAGGAAGAGCATTTGATCGAACTTCTGCAATCTGAGCATCTCCTTTTCGGATGTCGAGCCTCGCTTTTTCTGCTTCAGCCTTGTGTTCCAGCGCATGAGAAATCGCTTCAGAAAGGGTGAGCCGCTGTACCTGCTGTCCGGACAGCAGTGCTCCGCAGAATACGAAACCAAAGATTAATTTTTTCATTTATTTAGTTTGTTAATTTTTTTATAAACTTTTTTCCTTCTTCTGTTGTAATGGCATTCATATAGAACAAGACTACTTCTTCATGAAAATGATTTCTGTCGAAGATCTCATTGTCAATAAAAGGAGAACTGTCGTATGACATGATGAGAGAGAAGAAAAGCTGCGCATATGCCGTTTCATTGAAATCTGTACGATAGTAACCCTGTTCTCTTCCTTTTTTTATATTGCGGAGGAGTACGTCCGTAAACCGATCAGAAAATTCACTGATGTGTTTGTTAAAAATAGCTGGATAATACCGAACCAGCTGGCGGATAAATAAAGATTTATTGGACTTTACTGCTTCTTCAATTTGCTGGTCACGACAGAACATCCTTTCCACCGCATTTTCTATGGTATCATCCAGCATATTGAGCTGTTCGATGACATCATTCAGTTTAAAAGCCAGCACATCTTCCAATAAAGCTTCCTTATTTTTATAATGTTGATAAAGCGTTTTTTTGGACATACCAAATTCTTTCGCAATATCATCCATTGTGAGGGTTTTAGCTCCATTTTCAATAAAAAGCATCACTACTTTTTGTAAAAAATCCTTGTCCATGTATCATAATTTAAGGCTGCAAATATACGAAAGGAAACTTATAAACCAATAAAGTTTCCAAGTTTTTAATGAAATATGTTCAGGGAAAGGAAACACCGGTTTTCCCTACTGGATTTTAAAAGAAATATTCGGCAGCCTTAGGTAACCAAAGTTACAGTCGGAATATTTTGGTTTGATTAATTTTGCGATAGTTTAAAAAAATACTTTTTATCCTAAATGAATATGATCAAAAACATCATCACAAATTGGAGTATCTTTCGCATGATTCGCTTCGCTTTTGGCATCTTACTAATGATAGAAGCCGTCAGAACGGGCTCGTGGTTTATGATAATGCTTGCAACGCTGCTGAGCATCCTGCCGCTTTTGAATATCGGTTGCCGTGCAGGCGGACAATGTTCGGTTCCGTTGCGAAAAACCAATGATATTACAACACAAGATGTGGAATATGAAGAAATAAATCCAAATAAATAAAACAATTATATGTCTGAATTCAAGGAAGTTATCAATAAAAATCAACCCGTTTTGGTCGATTTTTTTGCGGAATGGTGCGGGCCGTGCAAAATGCAGGCTCCAATTTTGGAAGATCTTAAAAAACGGGTGAAAGATGAGGCTACGATCATTAAAGTTGATGTCGATAAAAATCCGGCTGTGGCTGCCCAATTTGGAATCCGGAGCGTTCCCACACTCATGATCTTTAAAAATGGTACTGTGAAATGGAAACGGTCGGGAGTTTTCAGCGCCAATGAACTGGAACGCTTAATCAGACAAAACCTTTAATAACAATCATTCCAATTAATTTTTATACATGGAGAAAATAAAAATATGGCTTAAAAAAAACTGGGGAACGGCGATCATGCTGCTTTTTTTCATCATGTTGTTCGTAAGCCCCGATTTCAAGGCTTGGGTGATGCGACAAATTATTTCCACCGGAATTATGAACGCCAAAGTGGAGAAGAAAGAAACGGTTTCAAGCTCAAAAGCCACTGCAGAAAATTTTATGGTTATGGACAATTCCGGGAATACCATCAATACTTCTGACCTGAAAGGCAAAATTGTATTTATGAACTTCTGGGCATCCTGGTGTCCGCCTTGTCGCGCAGAATTCCCTTCAATTCAGAAATTCTACGAACGTTATAAAGAGAATCCTGACGTGATATTTCTCACGGTGAATCTTGATGAAGATCCGGTTTTGGGCGAAGCGTATCTTAAAAAAGAACAGTTTACCGTTCCGTTTTTAGTTCCGGCCGGCAATATTCCCTCAGCGTATTTCAGCGGATCTTTGCCCACAACGGTGGTGTTAGACAAGAACGGTAGAATTCGTTTGCAGCACGCCGGAATGGCCGACTACAGCAAGGCTTCATTCTATAAAGAAATCGATGCGCTTTTAAATGAATAAATACAAAACTTTATTTTGAACATTTAACTCCAAATCGCTATAAAGAAATCAATAATCTTAAGATAAAACTACAGGTTACAGTACAGATGAACTGCGGGGAATTTTCAGCATTGATGTGGATTGAAAATGAGTTGAGAATAATCCGGTAGCGTTAATTTAATTCTGATTTGATGCTTCTTCTTCGGCTTCTTCCATGAGTTTCAGATACGTGTGGTATCTCGATTCCTGAATTTCGCCGGTCTCCAATTGAGCCATGACGGCACATTGAGGCTCATTGATATGTAGGCAATTGTAAAACCTACACTGTTCGCGGGCTTTGAATATTTCCGGGAAGAAATGCTGCACTTCTTCTTTTTCGATATCAATCATGGCAAACTCTCTCACACCGGGTGTGTCGATCACGCTTCCTCCAAAGTTCCAGAAGTGCATTTGTGCGAAAGTAGTGGTATGTTTTCCTTTCAAATGGGTTTCTGAAATCTCCGAAGTTTTAAGATTCAGTTCCGGTTGAAAAGCATTCACCAAAGTGGATTTTCCTGCTCCTGAATGTCCGAAGAAAACTGATACCTTATCTTTCACTGCGTCCTGAAGCAGTTCCAGATTCTGTTGAGAATAGGCAGAAACCTGCAGCGTTTTATATCCTATATTTTCATAAATTTCCTGTATTTCCTCAATAACCGCTATTTCTTC
>JADKLW010000634.1_pt1 | contig 12891 bp, 10 predicted proteins | sample 8641881 | NCBI WGS metagenome assembly JADKLW01 (sample SAMN16272185, study PRJNA661076) | feces metagenome | isolation source: fecal sample from diarrhoea affected cattle B | host: Bos taurus | place: South Africa: Lokaleng Village, Mahikeng | collected 2019-09 | reverse complement strand
GCGTGCCTGAACACGTCCCGCCAGCCGGAAACTGCCGTCACGCCCGCTTTCCAGATCAACATCCGTTTGCAGGTTGAACACACCAACGCTGTCGATCCGGTAATCATTGACTCGGCCTTTCAGCGCGCCGGTATAAATCCCTTCATTCATGTCAGCGAGCACAATGGCCGTTGCATTAATCCGGTCGGAACGGATCCTGATATTATCCGACAATATCCTTCCATCGGCATAAGCCAGATCGCCGTTCAGCCTCACATTGGTCAGCAACTGGCCCGCTGCTGCGTTCAGCCCGCCAATCTGTCTCGCACTCGCTTCCAGCGGGATGAGCCAGCCTTCCTCATCCATTTTCGCACTGCCATTGGCTCGCAGACCGATAATCGTGGTTTCGTCAAACCCTATGCGCGCGGCGTTGAGACCATAAGTCAGATGCGGCGAAGCAAACTCTCCGTTCAACGTAGCCTCCGCAACAATTCCCGCGCCATTAAGATTTTCCGCCAACGTGCTGGGTTTCAGTAACCGGAACTCGACCGCCAGATCGCGCATCATGCTATTACCGAGATCGACTAGTCCGTTTGTTTCCAGCACGAAGTTATCACTGGAAATGGAACCATCCAACTCAAACCGGCGCTCTTCCCCAGTTGTTTTGAAATCTATGGTGGTGACCGGTTCGAACAGATTTTGTGCAGACCCTGCCAATAATAATCCGGGGCGCATCTCGCCAGTGGCGGCAAAAGTTCCGTTACGGGCGGTAAGATTGACATCGGAGAGCATCTCGCCGCCACTGGTCCCGCTGAATTTACCGTCCCATTTCGCCCAGTCGCCTTCACCATTGATCGCCAACTGCATCGGCTTCGCAATCCCGCTAAGCCCGGCGATCAGCCCATTTCCCGGTGCATTGAGGTTAAGCGCAACATCCAGCCGGTTTTCTTCGGGCGTTGCGTCCAGTTTAATCGTGAATTTATCACCGCCTGCGACATTGGCTGCAGCAAGTGCACTGCCATTAGCATTCACCACTGCCCGGCGGTCGGCGATATGAACATTCCCTGCAAAGGATACGACATGCCTTTGTCCCGTTACCGGCGGATCAATATTCAGGCGGCCCAGTTCAAATGTTCCAATATCAATGTCGAGATCGGGCAGCAGAGGATCGTTCGTCTCCGGCGTTTCTTTCAATTCGGGAAGCCGGAACAAACGTGCACTCGGAATATTCAGCGAGCGGATATCTATATGGCTGGATATGAAGGCCAGCGGACGCCAATCAACCGCAACCTCCGCCGCAGAAAGAAACACGCCTTTCGTGTCGCGGATGGCAAAGTCGCGTATTCGCATCTTGTCATGGATAGAGCCCTCAATGGCGCCGACTTCGAATGTCATGCCATTTTCAAGCTCAAAGCCTTCAATCTGGTTGATGACAAACCGCTTGCCGCTATCGCTGTCCGCCCAGAAATAAGCCCCTATAAGCACAAGCAGTAAAAGCCCGAATAGCGCCCCTAAGCCAACACCAAACCGCTTGGGCCAGCTCCATTGGGTCCGATCGCCTGTTTCGCCTTCAACTGTCTGTTCATCAGCCATGTTAAAATGCCTGTCCGATGGAAACATAAACCGAGACGCGCGATTCCCCCGGTTGCCGATTTATAGGTGTCGCAACATCCACTCTTAAGGGGCCGAAATTAGTGTAAAACCGTCCGCCAATTCCGACGCCAAAACGCAGGTCGTCAAATCGCGGTGTCGAACTTGTGTAAACCTGTCCCGCATCGACAAAGCCCACTATACCATAATCGCCAAATCTATAGCGCACCTCTGCCGCGGCCTCGATCAGGCTGCGACCACCAATCGGCCGGTCTTCCGGATCTTTGGGGCCAAGCTCCTGATAACCGAACCCGCGCACCGATCCGCCGCCGCCAGCATAATAGCGCCGTGATGGTGCGATGAGTTCGCGATCCGCTCCCATGATGGACCCGATTCTAGCTCTGCCGGCCAGAACCAGATTATCACCGGCCGGATAATAGCCAGTCGCTTCCAGTAGCCCGCGGCCGTAAATCTGTGTCCCGCTACCCAGCGATGCCTCGGGAGACAGCTTGGCAGTGATCCGAAAACCCTCAGTCGGGTTAAGCAAGTCGTTGGATTGGTCAAAAGTCACCTGACCGGGCAGGGCGGCGACATAATATGTTCTGCTTTCCCTGGCTCCCAGATCAAAATTATAATGCTTCTCATTGGTCGCGAGTATCTCGAATCCGAGACTATAAGTCAGTTCTTTCTGCCAGATCGGTGTGCTCTGATAAGAGATACGCCCGCCCAGTCCGCCAGTAAATGCTTCGAACGCATCATAATCGCTGTGCAGTGCTGAAAGGCTCAACTCGACTGTCCTGTCCCGTCGGCCAGCGTTGGAACGGCGGAAGGTGAGGGAGGCGCCTTGCTCCCGCGTGCCAGCCACACCGCTTGCAATAAGCGCGCCCTCGGGAGGGAAAAGGTTGCGATGCGTCCATTTCCCTTCAACTCTTAATCCCTGGCCTGTGCCATAGCCCGCTTCGCCGGATATGGTGCGTGGAGGCCCGGCTTCCTGATCGACGATGAGCGTGGCATATTCGGTCGAGTCAGGCGCGGTTTCACCCGTCTGCTGCGGCTTTACGGAAACCAGAGAATATAATCCGGTTGCTACCAGCGCCTTTCTAAGGTCATCCACTTTTCTGCTGTCGTAAAGATCACCTTTTTCAAAGCGTGCCAGAACATCAATATGTTCGGCATCAAAAACGGGTTCACCCGATGTAACTATATCCCCGAAACTGCTGCGCGGACCGGGCGTTACTGGCAATGTGTAGTCACCAGTCTGTAATTCCGGATCCAGCAATATGTCCCGCTGCCCGATTTCGGCAAAGGGGTAGCCCTCCTGCGGCAGTTGCACAGCGATATTCGCCTCTGCCGCAAGCACACGCTCGGCTACAATCGGCTCTCCGGTTTCAGGCACGAAGTTCTTTTCGATAAGATCATCGGGAATGACAGGAGGCGCATCGAACTTGATCAAGCCGAAATTATATCGCGGGCCGGAGCTTACCGTCAGAATAACGGAAACCGAGCCGCCTTCTTCTTCGGGCAAGACGACAGAGCCATTGACACTTGCATCAAAATATCCCTGGCCGTGAAGAATATCGACCAAGAGTTGCTGGTCCTCTTCCAGACGCGCAGAAATCATGGCTCCGTTCGTAGCCTCGCCATCACCATCTTCGAGGGCCGATAATTCCTTAAAGCGCGACCGGATGTCATCTTCGTCAACCGGCAATATATCGCTGTCGTCGTTCAGCGCATCAAAACCTTCTATCCGGTAATCATATCGCAGGCTGGTGGACTCACTGGAGTCTGCTTCTTCGGTATATTCACTCTCGTCAAACGGCTCGACGTCAAAGCTCTCAATGGGGGCCAGCGGGGTGTCCATCTCCGGGTCGTTGACAGGCGGATCGGCGAGTAATTCTGAAGTGTCGCGGTCCTGCGCAGCAGGGAGCGCTGATGTTCCATCCTCGGTGTCTTCCTGCCGGGCTTCTTCCTCAAGCCGCTGCTGCTCCGCCTCCCAATCCTCGACGCTGCCCATGGGATCATCGCTATCAATGGCAGGGTCGATGGGGGGTATGGTTTCGTCGAACTCCTCATCAGTGATAATTGGGCCGGATTCTGGCCGATCTGCGTTGGTTTCAGGCTGCGTCTCCTGCGCATTCACGCTCGCTGCGTGAGTAGCCAAAATGAAGGCGAGGGCACTCAGTCCCAAAGGCCTGTGCAGCCGAAGCGGGAAGGCTTTGCGCCCTGAAAAATCGACAGATTTCGCTTCAGGCATGAAATTTAGCAAACTGTCACCCATCCGTCCTGTATTGGTAACAAGCGCCCTGGACATCGCAACTGCACTATTTTGTCATTCAACATACGCTGACTAAGCCGCCCTCCTGGATACAGGGCAGATAATGCACGAACCAGCGAAAGGTTCCTTACATTTGAGGCAAGTCATGGATTTTGCAGGATGAATAAGCTGGCGGACAGGGTGGGATTCGAACCCACGGAGAGCTTGCACCCTCGCCGGTTTTCAAGACCGGTGCATTCGACCACTCTGCCACCTGTCCGCTCTAGCCGAGGCCTCCTAGCGCTCTTAATTTGAAAGCGCAAAGATTTTTATAGCTTTTACAACAACCAGCCTAAAAATCGGCGAAATAGCGTGATATGCGGTTTATCCGGCAGGATGTTGTTCATCTGCGATATTAGGGGATTCCCCTATTGGACGATTTGTGCGACAACATATTGAAGAAGGGAAGTTTTCCATGCGTGCCATTACCGCGATTGCCATTAGCGCCCTTGCATTTTTTACCCTGCCTGTCTCGCTTGACGACAATGTAGCAAGTGCACAGTCGCAAAGCGGTTTTGACAATTACCTTCAGGAGGTTGGCCGCAAAGCCCTGCAACAGGGTGTCAGCCAAAGCACTTTGAACCGCGTGTTGCCAAGCCTTACCTACAACCCCCGTGTAGTAGAACTTGACCAGTCCCAGCCCGGCGGCAGCACGAACAGTCCGATCCCGCCTTTTGCCCCTTATAAGCAGCGGCATGTTGATACTGCGCGGATTCAAGGCGGGCAGGCCAAATATCGTCAGCTGATTTCAACCCTGGCGGATGTCGAGCGTGACTTTGGTGTTCCGGGGCCGATCATCATGGCAATCTATGGCCACGAAACCAATTATGGCAGCTATACGGGCAATTTCGATATTCCCAGGTCACTGGCGACACTGGCCTATGAAGGCCGCCGCCGGTCCTTGTTTGAAGCCGAGTTTATCGCTGTGCTGAAAATGATCGACAATGGCGTGCCTCAATCTGCCATGAAGGGCAGTTGGGCAGGGGCGATGGGTAAGCCGCAATTCTTGCCCTCGGTTTACCTCCGGTTGGCCAAGGATGGCACGGGAGATGGCTATGCCGATATATGGAACAGCGAAGCGGATGCCGTTGCATCAATCGCCAATTATTTCGTCAATGCCGGTTGGCGCCGCGGTGATCCATGGGGTATTGCCGTGCGGGTTCCGTCCTCGCTCAACCGTTCAGCGATAGAGAACAAAACCGTGGCCGTGCGTTGTCCCAGAGTGCATGAACGTCATAGCCAGTGGAAAACCATGGCGGAATGGCGCGCGCTAGGCGTAGCTCCTGTCACTGGGCGAACATTGAATGACGATACGCTGGCAACATTGCTGGAGCCCGATGGGCCGGGCCAGACAGCCTATTTGCTGACCGGCAATTATCGCGTAATACTAGACTATAATTGCTCCAATTTTTACGGATTATCTGTGGGACTATTAGCAGATGAAATACGCAGCTGATTTCGGAGCGAAATTACTCGGCATAAGCGCATTTGCCGCCTTGCTTGCCAGTTGCGGAACCATAGACGGAATCAACGACAACGCCGCAAAGCACATCTCTCCCGGATCTTCATATGGTGCTGTGTCCGATTATCCGGTGAAGATCGGCAAGCCCTATAAGGTCAAGGGCAAAACCTATACTCCCAAAGACGTCGCTCGCTATGACGAGGTTGGATATACGGCATGGTATGGCAAGGAACATGCTGGCAAAAGCACGGCGAACGGGGAGCGCTTTAATCCCAATGGCATCAGCGCAGCCCACAAAACATTACCGCTGCCAAGCTATGTAGAAGTTACCGCTCTGGATAGCGGGCGGACAATATTGGTCAGGATCAATGACCGCGGCCCATTTACAGAAAATCGTCTGATTGATCTGTCCTATGGCGCGGCAAAACAATTAGGCGTCGTGCGACAAGGAGTGGCAGCGGTGCGCGTGCGTAGAGTCAATCCCAGCGAACAGGAACGCGCGACATTACGCGGTGGCGGCGCGGTCGTAGAGAGGCCGCGAGCATCCGATTCCCTACTATCCGTCCTTCGCAAAAGCCTGAACGATCTGGCTAGCATGAATAGCAAGGGAGCCGTGCAAACCGCTGCGCTTGCCGATTGAAAAATCGCTGAATAAATAGCACGCTATTTCCGGCGCGCACGCATTGCCCCTAATAATGAAAATGATGGTAAAGCTGGACTGGCATGGGCGAAAAACATGGCTATAGTGATGCGAGAATCCTGTGCGCCGGGAAATTACACCGGTGCAAAAGGACGTTTGCTCATATCTGATCTGGAACCGGGAAATTAATGAACAAGATACTTTTAGCTTCGTTGCCGCTTTTCGCCATTTCAACTGCGGTTCTCGCCGCGCCTGTCTATGAAACCGATGCGCCGATTGCTTATATGACGGATATGGCATCCGGCGCAGTTTTGTTCGAAAAAAATGCCGACAAGCAGATACCGCCCGCTTCCATGGCAAAGATGATGACCGCCTATGTCGCGTTTGATCAGATCACGAAGGGCAAATTGTCTCTGGACACGAAAGTTAAAGTCCAGAGGGCAACCTGGCTAAAATGGAATAGCCAGGGCTCGACCATGTTCCTCGCCGTTAATGAAGAGCCGACGGTCAGCGACTTGCTCCACGGTGTAATCACCTTGTCGGGCAATGATGCCAGCGTGGTTCTGGCCGAGGCCATTGGTGGCACCGAAGATAATTTCGCCAATATCATGACCCAGACCGCCAAGCGGATTGGCATGAAAAACAGTCGCTTTGGTAATAGCACGGGCTGGCCCGATGAAGGCAAGACCGTGGTTACAGCCCGCGACCTTGGAATATTGGGTGCCCGGCTAGCGAGTGACTTTCCCAAACTCTATAATGACTATTTCGGACTGGCCGAATTTACATGGGGAAAAACCATGGCCGGTGATCCGATTACACAGCCCAACCGCAACCCGCTTCTGGGAAAGATACAAGGCGCTGACGGTTTGAAAACCGGTCATACCGAAGAAGCCGGCTATGGCTTTACCGGTTCGGCGGAACAAAATGGGCGCAGGATTGTTTCCGTGCTCGCTGGTCTGAACAGCTATGGCGCTCGCGGATCTGAATCAGTGAAGTTCATGAACTGGGGTTTCAATGCCTGGGAAGCCAAACCGCTTTTCAAAAAGGGTGCAAAGGTTCAAACAGCCGAGGTTCAATTGGGTGACACATCCTCGGTTAACCTCGTCGCACCGAGGGATTTATTTGCCAGTATTCCAAAAGGTTCTGACAGTAACGTAACAATGAAAGTCCGTTATAACGGCCCCATAAAAGCACCGATCAAGCAAGGCCAGCAGGTAGCAACGTTGATTGTTTCCACCAGCGATGCAGGGACGCAGAGAATGCCGCTCGTCGCCGGGGAAGCCGTCGAAGAGGCCGGTTTCTTTGACCGTGTCTGGGCCGGTCTGAAATCCTTGTTCGGTCTTGCGTGACCGGAACGTGACGGGGCAATTCATTAGTCTGGAAGGCGGGGAAGGAACCGGAAAGTCAACGCAGGCCAAAGCTCTTGCAGCTGCTTTGGAGGCCAAGGGCTTTAAGGTGTGCCTTACCCGTGAACCGGGCGGCACTCCGGGTGCGGAAACTATTCGGGAGCTTTTACTGCGCGGCCATGACGAAAAATGGAATATGCGGACAGAGGCTTTATTGTTTGCCGCCGCAAGATCGGAACATTGCGAAGCGCTTATCCGGCCCGCACTAAAACGCGGCGAATGGGTCATCAGCGATAGGTTCATTGATAGCAGCCGCGCCTATCAAAGCGTCAGCGGTGTATTAACTGATGATGAGATAATGACGCTGCACAAGGTGGGCAGCAATGCACTGATGCCCCACCGCACTTTCGTTCTGGACCTTCCCGAAGAAGTTGCCGCACGCCGGGCCAAGGCGCGGGATCGCGGGGACAGCGACAGGATAGGCGGGCGCGACAGTGATTATCATCGCGCGGTCATGTCTAAGTTCCGTCAGTTCTCGCAGCAGGAACCCGACCGGGTAAAACTGATCGATGCCTCCTTATCGCCAACGGACATAACAGCAAATTTGCTGCAAAATCTGACTGACCTGATAGGTTGAGATCATGACGTCATTTTTGGGCCATGAAAAAGCACAGCGTATATTCCGCCAGTCCTTTGACAAGGAAACGCTGCACCATGCCTGGATATTGGCTGGGCCAAAAGGCATAGGCAAAGCCGGTTTCGCGAAGCAGGCGGCCCAGTTCTTGCTGGATTCTGGAAATGCTTCGCACAGTTCAGGTTCGACAGGTTTCTGCCTGGACGATCATAGCCAGGCAGCAAAATTGCTGGCGGCGCGCTCCCATCCCGATTTCCGGCTTGTCCAGCGCGGAGGGAAAACCGACAAGGAAGAGAAAAAGGCGCTTGAGGAAGGCGTGGACGTTCTTGAGGAGCACGAACTGAAGCGTAACATCTCCATCGCGCAAATCCGCAGTCTGCAATCGCTTTTCTCCACACAGGCCTCAATCTCGACTTACCGTGTTGTTGTAATTGATGCGATTGACGATCTGGAACGTAATGCTGCCAATGCTTTACTCAAAAATCTTGAGGAGCCACCTAAGGATACAATATTCCTTTTGGTCAGCCACGCACCGGAACGATTATTGCCCACAATCCGCTCGCGCTGCCAGATATTGCGCTTTGATCCGTTAAATGAAGACCAGATGCGTGGAATCCTTTCCAGTGCGGCACCCGGACTGGATGAAGCCAATCTTCAGGCGCTGATTGCAGCAGGGGAAGGGTCTCCGGGGCGGTCGCTTCAATATGTTGACGCCGGGCTAGCCGAGCTGGAAAGCATGGCCCGCGACATTATGCGAACTGGGGACCGCAATAATCAGATCAAAAGCGATCTGGCCCGTAAATTGGCACTAAAGGCAGCAACGCCGCGTTATCAGGCCTTTCTGGCCCGCGCACCCAGCCTGATGGCGCAGCACATCAAATCACCGGGCAGAAAGCCCACTATCAACGCTATCGCGCAATGGCGTGAAGCCAGCGAGCTTGCAGCAATGGCCTCTCCCAAGGCGCTTGATAGTCAGGCCGTGATATTTCGCCTCGGAAGCCTGATGGGATCGCTTGCCCAACAGGATGAGCGCGCATAAAGAGAAGCCCACAAACGTCGGTTTGTTAAGGAATCGAGAAAGAAATCCATGTCCAGTCCATTTTATATTACCACCGCGATCAGCTATCCCAACGGACCGCCCCATATTGGCCACGCATACGAAGCAATTGCATCCGATGCTATTGCGCGTTTCCAGCGTCTGTCCGGGCGGGATGTCCGCTTTCAGACGGGAACCGACGAACATGGACTGAAAATGGCGCAGGCAGCGGCTTCAAAGGGCGTGACGCCACACCAGCTTGCTGATGAAATGTCACATCAATTCATAGTGATGTGCGATAAACTTAATATTTCCTATGACCGGTTCATTCGTACCACTGAAGCCGAGCATCACAAAGCCAGCCAGGCAATCTGGCAGGCGATGGACGCCAACGGTGATCTCTATCTCGACAAATATGAAGGCTGGTACTCTGTCCGGGACGAAGCCTATTATGACGAAAGCGAGCTGATCGAGGCCGAAGGCGAGGGCGGTGCCAAGGAAAAGCTGTCACCGCAGGGGACGCCGGTCGAATGGACAGTCGAGGAAAGCTGGTTCTTCCGCCTGTCGAAATATCAAGAGCCGTTGCTAAAGCTCCTTAAAGAAAATCCGGGCTTTCTCAAACCGGACAGCCGCCGCAACGAGATGATAAAATTTATCGAAGGCGGCCTGAACGACCTGTCGATTTCCCGCACCAGCTTTGACTGGGGCGTGAAGGTTCCGGGCAGCGAGAACCATGTGATGTATGTGTGGGTAGATGCCCTGACAAACTATCTTACTGGCCTGGGTTATCCTGAAAATACAGACTGTTACCCCAAATATTGGAGTGAGGGTGGGGACATTACGCATATTATCGGAAAAGATATTGTGCGTTTCCATTCTATCTATTGGCCCGCTTTCCTGATGAGCGCAAAATTGCCGCTTCCTAGCCAGGTCTTCGGTCACGGATTCCTGCTCAACCGCGGCCAAAAAATGTCAAAATCGGTCGGCAATGTCGTTGATCCGATCGCTTTGGCCGATGCTTTTGGTGTGGATCAATTGCGCTATTTCCTGCTCTCCGAAGTCATTTTCGGTAAGGATGGCAGCTATTCTGCCGAAATGATCGTAACAAAAACCAACGCGGACCTAGCCAACAACTTTGGCAATCTCGCGCAGCGCAGCCTGTCCATGATCGCCAAGAATTGTGATGGTAAAGTCCCGGAAGCGGGAACGAAAAGCGAAGCAGAAGAGCAGCTTATCAGCGATTTGCAAGCTTGTTTCACACGGATGAAGTCACTCATGGAAATCGGAGAGTTTCCAATCCATGCCGCTATAGATTTACTGCGCGAGAGATTGAGCGCGACCAATCAGTATTTTGCGGATCAGGCCCCCTGGGCTCTGCGGAAAACAGACCCTGGACGCGCCGATACAGTGCTCTATTACACAGCGGAATCCATTCGCCGCTTAGCGATCATGCTGCGCTGGGTCATTCCCGAAAGCTGTGATAAGATGCTCGACCTATTGGCCCAGGATGCCGATAAACGGGATTTCAGCTATATGGATGAAGCGATTAAATCTGGCCTGAACCTTCCGCCGCCAAGCGGGATATTCCCGCGTCTTGAAATGCCCGCTGATCTGGAGCCGGATGCCTAACCATGTTGGTCGATAGCCATTGCCATCTCAATTATAAGGGATTGATCGAAGAGCAGGGCGCTGTGCTGGACCGTGCGCGCAAAAGCGGTGTCACCGCCATGCTCAACATTTCGACCCGCGAAAGCGAATGGCGTGACATTGTTGCAACGGCAGAACGCGAAAGCGATGTCTGGTCGAGCATTGGCATCCACCCGCATGAAGCTGACGCGCATCCCGATGTTGATCTGGCGAAACTTGTGCGCGAAGCAGAGCATGAGCGCGTGGTCGGCATTGGTGAAACCGGCCTTGATTATTATTATGATCATAGTGACCGCGACCGCCAGAAATCGAGCTTTCGCACCCATATCCATGCCGCGCGGGAAACCGGCCTACCGATCATAGTCCACACTAGGGATGCGGAAGAAGACACAGCCGCGATCATGAAAGAGGAAATGGAGCAGGGGGCTTATAGCGGCGTTATTCATTGTTTCACAGCCAGTGAAGGTTTCGCTTATAAAGCTCTGGATTTAGGGCTTTATATTTCTATCTCCGGCATTGTTACGTTTAAAAATGCCAAGGATTTACAGACTACAGCGGCGAAATTGCCACTGGACCGCTTGTTAGTCGAAACCGACGCGCCGTTCCTGGCCCCTGTGCCGCATCGCGGCAAAACCGGGGAGCCCGCATTTGTAGCGGATACAGCCCGTTTTCTCGCCGATCTTCGCGGTGAGGATTATGACGAACTTTGCGAAAAAACTTCGCAAAATTTCTACACCCTGTTCAGCAAAGCGCGTGTCTGACCTTGGCTTTGAAGCTCACAATTCTTGGTTGCGGGACATCTGCCGGAGTGCCGCGGATCGGGAATGACTGGGGCAACTGCGACCCGAATGAGCCTAAAAACAGGCGGAGCAGGGTGTCTATCATTGTTGAAAGTCAGGCTACACGCATATTGGTCGACACGTCACCCGATTTAAGATCGCAATTTCTGGCGTGCGACATAGATACGATTGATAGTGTTATCTGGACACATGATCATGCCGATCATTGTCATGGCATTGACGATTTGCGGCAGGTTTTCCACAAAACCCGCGAGCCCATAGATACTTATGCGCGGCCGTTCGCTCTGGAAAGTCTAATGCGGCGGTTTTCCTATGCTTTTAATGGAAACCGCTATTACCCGTCAATCTGCGAAGCACGGACGCTGGAAGACGAAATGCTGATCGGCGATATTGCTGTTAAAACAGTTGACCAGCCTCATGGTAGCATCACTTCTGCCGGACTGCGGTTCGAGCATGGATCGAAATCCATATGCTATGCGACGGATTTTGGCGAGGTGTCGCAGGACATGCTGCGCAATTACAAGGACTGCGATATATTCGTGGTCGATGCTTTGCGGGAGAAACCACACCCGACGCACGCACACCTTCAAATGACTCTCGATCTGATAAAGTCTGTGAACCCGCAACAGAGCTTGCTAACACATATGGACAAATCGATGGATTATAAGCATCTTTGCTCGATATTGCCGGATAGTATAAGTCCCGCTTATGACGGGCTTGTAATAGAGATTTAGATATGACCGAAGACCAGTCCATAAATCTTGTATTTGCGATTGGCGCTTTGGTTCTGGTCGCAAGTGTCTTGTTTTCGCGGCGTATCGGCTTTGGATATATAATTCGCGCGGTGCTTGGCTGGGTTGCCATATTTGCAGTTTTCATCCTCATATTTTCTTACAGAGCAGAGCTGCTTGGCGTCTGGAATAAAGTGACGGGCGAGTTGCTCGGCGCTAATGACCAGCAAGTTGTGGGCGAGACTTTAAGGCTGCGCCAGTCAGCGGACGGGCATTTCTGGGTGAATGCACAAGTGAACGGAACTCCGGTCCGGTTTCTGGTCGATAGCGGAGCAACAACAACCGCGATGACGCTGGATACTGCACGGGCTGCAAATGTCGATATTGATGAAAGCGGCTTTCCGGTTCAGATCATCACTGCCAACGGACGTGTCGAGGCACAGCGCGGTTTCATCCAGTCGTTACAGGTTGGTCCGATGATGGCCGAGGATTTTCCTGTTGTTGTGGCGGAGGCATTTGGCGGGTCCAATGTGCTGGGGATGAACTTTCTGTCGGCTATGGAAAGCTGGAGAGTGGAGCGAATGGAGATGATATTGGTACCGCCAAGTCCTTCTGACGATACTCAGTAATTTAACATAATATATATTATCAACCTTTTATATCACAGGATGGATGCCAGTGAACGAGCCGGTGAACAAATCACAGATTGAGC
>JADKLW010000632.1_pt1 | contig 12901 bp, 15 predicted proteins | sample 8641881 | NCBI WGS metagenome assembly JADKLW01 (sample SAMN16272185, study PRJNA661076) | feces metagenome | isolation source: fecal sample from diarrhoea affected cattle B | host: Bos taurus | place: South Africa: Lokaleng Village, Mahikeng | collected 2019-09 | reverse complement strand
GAGCTGGAAAACGCCATCGAGCGGGCGGCCATCCTCAGCGAGAGCCCGGAAATCATGTCCTGGGCGATGGCGGGGATCAACCCCTTATCGTCGAACTGAATGGCGTCCAGCCAGGGGGAGTTCTGTGTCATGCTGTCAATCGTACCTTAATACCTTGCGCCGCCATAAATTCCTTGGCTTGCTGCACGGTATATTCTCCGTAGTGAAAGATGCTGGCGGCCAGCACGGCGCTGGCGCGCCCTAGCGTGACGCCGTCGACCAGATGCTGCAAATTACCGACGCCGCCCGAAGCAATGACCGGAATCGGCACGGCGTCAGCCACGGCGCGCGTCAGCTCCAGGTCGAAGCCGGCCTTGGTGCCGTCGCGATCCATGCTGGTCAGCAAGAGTTCGCCGGCGCCGTAGCGCGCCATCTTGCGGGCCCACTCCAGGGCATCGATGCCGGTGGCCTTGCGACCGCCGTGCGTGAAGATTTCCCATTTGGGTGCTTCGCCTTCGATGGACACGCGGCGCGCGTCCATCGCGACCACAATGCACTGCGAGCCATGATAGTCGGCAGCTTCGCGCACCAGCGACGGGTTGGAAACGGCGGCGCTATTGATAGACACCTTGTCGGCGCCGGCATTCAGCAGACGCTGGATGTCGCTGACCTGGCGCACGCCGCCGCCTACCGTCAGCGGGATGAAAACCTGTTTGGCCACGGATTCGATGATGGGCAGGATGACGTCGCGCTCGTCGCTGGTGGCGGTGATATCCAGGAAGGTAAGCTCGTCGGCGCCCTGCTCGTTGTAGCGCTGGGCGATCTCGACGGGATCGCCCGCATCGACCAGGTCGACAAAGTTCACGCCCTTGACGACGCGGCCCGCGGTAACGTCCAGACAGGGGATGATGCGCCGGGTCAGGGCGTTGTCGTTCAGGGCGGTGTCCACTGCGGTCATGCCGTTCCCAGTTCGTCCGCCATGTTCTGGGCGGTGGCGAAGTCCAGCGTGCCTTCGTACAGGCTGCGGCCCAGGATGGCGCCCTCGATGCCTTCACCTTCGACGGCGCACAGCGCCTCGATGTCTTTCAGGTCGGTTACGCCGCCCGAGGCAATGATGGGGATGGTCACATGCTGGGCCAGCTTGACGGTGGACTCGATATTGACACCGGTCAGCATGCCGTCACGGCCGATGTCGGTATAGACGATGGCCTCGCAACCGTAATCTTCGAACTTGCGCGCAATATCGAACACATCGTGGCGGGTAAGTTTGCTCCAGCCGTCGGTGGCCACCTTGCCGTCGCGCGCATCCAGGCCCACGATGATGTTGCCCGGGAAGGCACTGCAGGCATCGCGCAGGAAGCCGGGGTCTTTGATTGCCGCGGTGCCGATAATGACATAGGTAATGCCGGCATCCAGGTAGCGCTCTATGGTGTCCAAGTCGCGTATGCCACCGCCAATTTGTACCGGGATGTCGTCGGCGACGGCGGCAATGATGGACTTGATGGCGGCCTGGTTCTTGGGCTTGCCGGCAACGGCGCCGTTAAGGTCCACCAGGTGCAAACGCCGGGCACCCTGGTCCAGCCACTGGGTCGCCATGGCGGCAGGGTCTTCCGAAAAAATAGTTGCGTCGTCCAGGTCGCCCTGGCGCAGGCGCACGCAACGCCCGTCTTGAAGATCGATGGCGGGGATGAGTAGCATGATGTTATGGATTCCAATCGACAAAGTTCCGGTAAAGGCGCAAGCCAGGGCTGGCACTCTTTTCCGGATGGAACTGTACTGCGAAAATGTTAGCCGCTGCCACCGCGCAGGTAAAGCGCAGGCCGTAGTGGCTTACCCCAACAGTCAGTGATTCGTCCGCCGGAGCGGCGTAGTAGCTGTGGACAAAATAAAAGTGAGTCTTGTCGGGTATGCCCGCCCATAGTGGGTGCGGCCGTTGCTGCTCTACCTGGTTCCACCCCATATGCGGAACCTTAAGCAGCTCGCGCTCCTGCGAGGGCGTGTCGTTGCTGGCAAACTGGGGGCCGGCAAAACGCTTGACGACGCCGGGGAAGATATCCAGGCACGGTACGTCGCCTTCTTCGCTGACGGTGAACAGCATTTGCTCGCCTACGCATACGCCCAGCAAGGGCTTGTTGCGCGCGGCCCGCAGGACGGCTTCACGCAGCCCCGAGACCTCCAGGGTACGCATGCAGTCGCGCATGGCGCCTTGGCCCGGAAAAACCACCCGCGAGGCGCGGTCTATGTCTTGCGCTTTACGGCAGATCTGTATGTCGGCATTGGGGGCTGCTGCCTGCAGGGCGCGAGCCACTGAATGGAAGTTGCCCATGCCGTAATCAACAATGGCGATAGTATTCACGGTGTTTGGCCGTTAATGGGTTGCGAAGAACCTGCCTGTGTGTCGCCTTACAGGACGCCTTTGGTCGATGGGACAACGCCGGCGTTGCGCGGGTCGGCTTCGGTCGCCATGCGCAAGGCGCGGCCAAATGCCTTGAAGACGGTTTCGCATTGGTGGTGCGAATTCTCGCCGCGCAAGTTGTCGATATGCAGGGTAACCAGCGCGTGGTTTACAAAGCCCTGGAAGAACTCGCGCGCGAGGTCGACGTCGAACTGGCCGATGTGCGAGCGTGTGAAGGGGATGTGGTAATACAGCCCGGGCCGGCCCGAGAAATCGATAACCACGCGCGACAGGGCTTCATCCAGCGGGACATAGGAATGGCCGTAGCGGCGCAATCCGGCTTTGTCGCCGACGGCGGCGGCGAAGGCCTGGCCCAGCGTAATGCCCACGTCTTCAACCGTGTGATGGTCGTCGATGTGCGTATCGCCGTCGCAATGGATGTCCAGATCGATCAGGCCATGGCGGGCGATCTGGTCCAGCATGTGGTCCAGAAAGGGCACGCCCGTGTTGATGGTCTGGCGGCCGGTGCCGTCCAGGTTGATCGAAACGCGTACGCGCGTTTCGTTGGTGTTGCGGGTGATATCGGCAGTGCGCATGTCAGGTAAGGGTATCAGTTGGAGTAAGGCGGTATTCGGCGCTGGCGGCGTGGGCTTGCAGCCCTTCGCCGTAAGCGAGGTTGGCGGCCACGCGGCCCAAAACTTGCGCGCCTTCCCGGGAAACCTGGATAAGGCTGCTGCGCTTCTGGAAATCATACACGCCCAGCGGCGAAGAGAAGCGCGCAGTGCGTGATGTAGGCAGGACGTGATTGGGGCCAGCGCAGTAATCGCCCAGTGCTTCCGAGCTGTAGCGACCCAGGAAGATGGCGCCCGCATGACGGATCTTGTCGGCCCATTGCTGAGGATGCTCGGTGGAGATCTCCAGGTGCTCGGGGGCGATGTCGTTGGCGATGGCGCAAGCTTCATCCATGTCTTTGACTTGTATCAGTGCGCCGCGCCCGGCCAGGCTGGCCCGGATGATGTCGGCGCGCGGCATGGTGGGCAGCAGGCGCGCAATGGCGGCTTCGACCTCATCCAGGTAGGCCGCGCTGGGGCTTAGCAGTATGGCTTGGGCCAGTTCGTCGTGCTCGGCCTGCGAGAACAAGTCCATGGCGATCCAGTCGGCCGGCGTGCTGCCATCGCCCAGAATCAAAATTTCGCTGGGGCCGGCGATCATGTCGATGCCCACCGTGCCGTATACGCGGCGCTTGGCGGCTGCCACATAAGCGTTGCCGGGGCCGACAATCTTGTCGACCGGCGTGATGGTCTGGGTGCCGTAGGCCAGCGCAGCCACGGCTTGCGCGCCGCCTATGCCCCAGATGCGGTCCACGCCGCTGATCGCGGCAGCAGCCAGCACAATGGGGTTGCGTACCCCGTCGGGGGTGGGCGTGACCATGATGACTTCAGGCACCCCTGCCACTTTCGCCGGCACGGCGTTCATCAGTACTGAAGACGGGTAGGCCGCCTTGCCGCCAGGCACATACAGGCCGACGCGGTCCAGTGGCGTGATCTTTTGCCCCAGCATCGTGCCGTCGGGTTCGGTATAGGTCCAGGTTTCTGCGCGCTGTCGCTCGTGATAGCTGCGTACCCGTTCGGCGGCTGTTTCCAGCGATGCGCGTTGTTCGGCAGGCAAGCCGTCCAGCGCCGTCAGCCAATCGCTGCGGTTGATTTCCAGTGCCGCAACGGTGTCAGCCTGTACGCGATCAAAGCGCCGGGTGTAGTCCAGCAGCGCGGCATCGCCTTGCGCACGCACCTGCTTGAGAATGTCGGCGGTTGCACGTTCGATGGATTCGTCTTGCGACGCATCGAAGGCCAGCAAGGTATGCAGGCTGGCATGAAACTGTGGGGACGACGTATCCAGGCGGTGTATTAGTGACATGGCGGCTTCCTAGGGGCCTTTGGAGGCCGATGCGCGTGCAAAGGCCTCGATCAGGGGTTGCAGCTTGGCGGCGCGGGTCTTCAAAGATGCCTGGTTCACGATCAGGCGCGCGGAAATATCGGCCACGTCTTCCACGGCAACCAGCTTGTTTGCCTTCAGTGTGCCGCCGGTGGAGACGAGATCGACAATCGCATCGGCCAGCCCTACCAACGGGGCCAGCTCCATGGACCCATACAACTTGATGATGTCCACGTATACGCCCTTGCGGGCGAAGTGTTCGCGTGCCGCCCTAACATACTTGGTGGCGATACGCAGGCGCGAGCCCTGGTGTACGGCCGCCTCGTAATCGAAACCTTCGCGTACCGCCACGCATAGCCGGCAGCGCGCGATGTTCAGGTCGATGGGCTGGTACAGGCCGCCGGCGTGTTCCGCGGCGTGTTCGTACAGTACGTCCTTGCCTGCAATGCCGAAGTCGGCGGCGCCATACTGCACGTAGGTGGGAACGTCCGAAGCGCGCACGATAATCAGCTGAAGATCAGGACTGCTGGTGGGCAGGATAAGCTTGCGCGAAGTTTCGGGGTTTTCGCTGACCTGAATGCCGGCTGCCGCCAGCAGTGGCATGGTTTCATCGAAAATGCGTCCCTTGGACAGTGCCAGGGTCAGCGGACGATCAAGGCCGGCAGGGCTCATGCGGCCTCCCGGCGTAGGCGTTGCACGTCGGCGCCGATACCGCGCAGTTTTTCTTCCATGCGTTCGTACCCTCGGTCCAGATGGTAGATGCGCTCGACTGTGGTTTGGCCGAAGGCAGCCAAGCCGGCAATGACCAGGCTGGCCGAGGCACGCAGGTCGGTGGCCATAACGGTAGCCCCCGACAGTTGCGGGACGCCGGTCACGACCGCCGTGTGCCCGTCGATATCGATCAGGGCGCCCATGCGCACCAGTTCTTGCACGTGCATATAGCGGTTCTCGAAGATGTTCTCCACGATCACGGCCGTGCCGTCGGCGATGGCATTCAGTGCCATCAACTGCGCCTGCATGTCGGTCGGAAAGCCCGGGTACTCGCGTGTGCGAAAGCCGGTGGCTTGGGGACGTTTGTTCATGGAACCGCGGATCCAGTCGTCACCGCACTCGATGCTTAAACCGGCCTCTTGCAGTTTATCGATAATGGCGCCCATGGTGTGCGGAGCCGCGCGGCGCAGCATGATGTCGCCCCCTGCGGCGCCCACCGCGCACAGGAAGGTGCCGGCTTCGATGCGGTCAGCCACCACTTGGTGGCTGGCGCCATGCAGGCGCTCTACGCCATCGATGGTGATGCGGTCGCCGCCCTGGCCTTGAATACGCGCTCCCATCTTGTTCAGCAGTTCTGCCAGATCGACGATCTCGGGCTCGCGGGCGGCGTTTTCCAGGGTGGTGCGGCCTTCGGCCAGCGTAGCGGCCATCATCAGGTTTTCAGTACCCGTAACGGTAACCATGTCGGTGCGTATGGAAGCGCCTTTCAGGCGCTTGGCCTTGGCCACGACAAAGCCGTGTTCGATGCGGATGTCGGCCCCCATCGCTTCAAGACCCTTGATGTGCTGGTCGACCGGACGCTGGCCGATGGCGCAACCGCCCGGCAGGCTGACACGCGCCTCGCCGAAACGCGACAGCAAAGGTCCCAGCACCAATATCGAAGCCCGCATGGTCTTGACCAGCTCGTAGGGAGCCTCCAGGCTGTCCACCTGGCTGGCATCCAGCGTAAGCTGCCCATCGCCATCGCGCGCAGACTTCACGCCCATGCGGCCCAGCAGACGCAGCGTGGTGCCGATGTCGTTCAGGTCGGGTACGTTGTGCAGTGTGATGGGGTCGGCGCTAAGCAGGCTGGCGCACAGATTGGGCAAGGCGGCGTTTTTAGCGCCCGATATATTGACTTCGCCATTCAGCCGATTGCCGCCAGTGATCTGCAGTTTATCCATTCGGGTTCGCCTTGTATTCCTCAGGCGTGAGGGTGCGCATCGACAAGGCATGGATCTCGGCTTTCATGCGTTCGCCCAGGGCGGCATAGACCAGTTGATGGCGGGCAATGGCCCGCTTGCCTTCAAAGTCAGGGCTGACGATAACGGCTTCAAAGTGCGATCCGTCGCCCCGGACTTCCAGATGTTCGCAATCGAGGTTGTCGGCAATGTACTGACGCACTTGGTCGGGAGTAGGCAACATAAGATCAATTCCGCAGTTTATAGCCGCTGGCCAGCAGGCGCAGCGCAAAGATGCAAAGGGCAAGGAATACGGTGCCCACGACAGCCAGGCTATGCCATGGCGAGATGTCCGATACGGCGAAAAACCCGTAACGGAAGCCATCTATCGTGTAAAAGACCGGATTCCAGTGAGAAACGGCCTGCCAGAAGGGCGGCAAGCTGTGTATAGAGTAAAACACACCCGACAAAAAGGTGGCCGGCATGATCAAGAAGTTCTGGAAGGCGGCCAGCTGGTCGAACTTCTCGGACCACAGGCCCGCGATAATGCCCAAGGTGCCCATGATGCCGCAAGAAAGGCCGGCAAATACCAGGATCCACGCCAGGTTGGCCACCGGCAGTTCTACAAAGAACAGCGCCACCAGCCACACGCAGGCTCCCACGCACAGGCCTCGTACGATGGCCGCCAGCACGTAGGCGCTAAAGATTTCGCGGTGCGAAAGCGGCGGCAGCAAAATGAAGACCAGGTTGCCGGTAATGCGGCTTTGGATCAGCGACGACGATGGGTTGGCAAAGGCGTTTTGCAACATGCTCATCATCATCAGGCCCGGGATCAGGAAGGACGTGTAAGGCACCGTGCCATAAACCTGCACCCGACCTTCCAACACATGCGCGAAGATCAACAGATACAGCAGGGCCGTCAATACCGGCGCGGCGATGGTCTGGAAGCCCACCTTCCAGAAGCGCAGCAGCTCTTTGCGCAACAGCGTGGGAAAGCCCGAGCCCAGATCGTGACGGGGCGCAATGCGGGGTGTAGCGCTCATGCCGTCACCCCCAGGAATTCATCGTCGTGCATGATGCGCACGAACGCGTCTTCCAGATCCGAGCCGCCTACGCGCGCCAAGAGGGCCGCCGTGGTATCCAATGCCACCACCCGGCCGGCCTTCAGCATGGCGATGCGCCCGCACAGGGCCTCGGCTTCTTCAAGATAGTGGGTGGTCAGCAAGATGGTGTGACCTTCTTTGTTCAGGCGAGCAATGAACTCCCATAGCGTCCGGCGCAGGTCCACGTCCACGCCTGCGGTCGGCTCGTCAAGAATAATGACAGGCGGCCGGTGCACCAGCGCTTGCGCCACCAGTACACGGCGCTTCATGCCGCCGGACAAAGCCCGCATATTGACTTCGGCCTTATCCAGCAGGCCCAGGTTGCTTAGTATCTCGTCGATCCAGTCGTCATTGTTGCGCAGGCCGAAATAGCCGGACTGTATGCGCAAGGTCTCGCGCACGGTAAAGAAAGGGTCGTAGACGATTTCCTGGGGCACCACGCCCAGCGAGCGGCGCGACTGGCGGAAGTCGGCCACGACGTCGTGGCCGCAAACGCTGGCGCTGCCGGTGGTGGCACTGGCCAGGCCGGCCAATACCGAGATAAGGGTGGTCTTGCCGGCGCCATTGGGGCCCAGCAGTCCGAAGAACTCGCCGTGCTCGACGGTAAAGCTGACGCTGTCCAGCGCCCGGAAGCCCTGTTGCTGCGGCGTTGACGTCAGCCGGTCCTTCCAGCTGCGGCGGCGCGGGGCATAAACTTTTGAAACGTTATCGAGAATAAGGGCAGGCATGGGCACACAAAAAAAGCTCGGCTCGAATGAGCCAAGCCTTACATTATAGTAGGCCGCAGCCGGCCTTATTTATTGCCGCTGTTCAGGGCGTCAATCAGCCCCTGTATGCCATTTTGCGAAATCTGCTGAGCGAACTGGTTGCGGTAGTTCTGGATCAGCCAGATGCCTTCGACGTTAAGGTCGTAGATTTTCCAGCCCTGTGGGGTTTTCTCGAGGCGGTAATCAACTCCAACCGCCGGCCCGTTTCCTTGAGACAGGGTCGAGCGGACGACCACGTCGTCGGCATTGGCGTCGCCCCGGAAGGGCAGGATGGCGATGGACGAACGTTGGTCAACGTTGGCCAAGGCGCCGCTATAGGTGCGTACCAGCGTGCCACGGAAGGCTTCGACCAGGTCTTTTTGCTGCTGGGGCGTGGCTTGACGCCAATAGCGGCCCGCGGCCAAACGCGTGGTCTTCTCAAAGTTGACGTAAGGCAGCACGTATTGGTCGATGACCTGATTGATGGTGTTCAGGTCGCCTGACTGCACGGCGCGGTTCTTTTTGACCTCGGCCAGTGCATTATTGGCAACGACTTCCACAAACTGGTTGGGAGAGGCGTTGGCGTCGACCGGGTCTTGTGCCAGGGCAGCGCCCGAACCCGCGAAGAATAAGCCCATGACGCCTGCGGTCAGCAGGCGAGTCAGGCGGCGGGAAAAAAACAAGGATGAAAATTTCTGCATAGTCCCTCTGGTTTACTGTGCTGCCGGGGCACCAGCATTGGGCGCGGCGCCGGCATCCGTGGCGGGATCGTCGCCATAGTCGGGCAGCGAGTCGTCGGAATAATCGGGCAGGGTGCTGTCGTTGCGGCGGCTGTTTACCTGCGCATTGCGGCGTTGGATATAAGCATCGCGAATGAAGCTGTAGCGGTCAAGCGCAACGTCGTTGACGAGTTTGTCGGCGTTCAGCAAATTGGCACGGGTGTCGACGGCATACAGGGCAATGATGGAATTGCGCAGCGGTATGTTGTCGATCTCAAATACCGGGGTAATTGGCGAAACGCTTGCGGCGAAGGTGCCCAAGGTGGCCGTGCCATCGCGTACCGAGCTTGATCCCAGGAAAGGCAGCACGACGTAGGGGCCGGAATCGAAGCCCCACACGCCCAGCGTGACGCCGAAGTCATTGGGTATGCGATTGGCACCGTTCATGGAGGCGACGTCAATACAGCCGCCCAGGCCCATGGTGCTATTGAACAGCACACGGCCCAGGGTGTTGATGAAGTCGTGTCCGCGCCCTTGCAGGAAGCTATTGATGGCCGACCATACATCGCCCACGTTGCTGAAAATATTGTGTATGCAGTTTTGCGCCGGATCAGGCATAAGCTGATCGTAGCCCGTTGCAATAGGCTTCAGGAATGCACGATCGACGGTGTCATTGAAAGCATACATGCTGCGGTTATAGCTCTCCCACGGATCATCCGGCGAGGGGTTGCTGACAGTGGCACAGCCGGTCGCCAGAGCGGCGGCGCCCACCAGGCTGCCCAAGCGTAACAGGCGTTGTGCATAGGGGCGGGGCATACGAGTAGAGTGTTTCATTTTTATTGTCCGTCGGGGGCAGGCTGCGATTGTAAACTGTCGGCGGAGCCTTCTTTACTGGCAGAACTGTAAAGGAATTTACTGATCAGTTCTTCCAGTACGACGGCGCTTTGCGTGTACTGAATCTGGCTGTCTTGCGTCAGCATCTTTTCTTCGCCGCCGGGGGTAATGCCTATGTATTGCTCGCCGAGCAGGCCCGAGGTCAGGATCGATGCCGACGAATCGGTCGGAAAGCTGTATTGCTCTTCCAGGTCCAGGGTGGCCACGGCCTGATAGCGTTCGTTGTCGAACCCTATGCTGGCCACGCGCCCCACGACCACGCCGCTGCTTTTGACGGGGGCCCTGATTTTCAGGCCGCCCAAGTTGTCAAAATGAGCCTGCACCTGATAGGTGGGGGCAAACGAGAAAGAGCTCATATTGCCGGCGCGCAGCGCCAGGAAGACCAAGGCAACCGCACCCAGCAATACAAACAGGCCTACCCAAAAATCGGTTTTTTCACGCGTCATGATTGATCCGTCTTAATCGTTAGTTGCTGAACATCAGCGCGGTCAGTACAAAATCCAGTCCCAGTACCAGCAGCGAGCCGCTGACCACAGTGCGAGTCGTGGCGCGCGATACGCCTTCGGGCGTGGGCTTGGCTGTCCAGCCGGCATGCAGCGCCACCAGCGTGACGGCTATGCCGAAGACCACGCTTTTGATGACGCCGTTAAGCACGTCTTTGAATACATCCACACCGCCTTGCATCTGCGACCAGAATACGCCCGGATCGATGCCTATCAGCACCACGCCGACGATCCAGCCGCCGATAATACCCACCATGGAGAACACCGCAGCCAGCACCGGCATGGCGATCACGCCGGCCCAGAATCGAGGCACCAGGACGCGGCGTATGGGGTCTACCGCCATGACTTCCATGGCGGCAATTTGCTCGCCCGCCTTCATCAGGCCGATTTCAGCCGTTAGCGAAGTGCCCGCGCGGCCCGCGAAAAGCAGGGCGGTTACAACCGGACCGAGCTCGCGGGTCAGCGACAGGGCAACCAGCAGGCCCAGGGCTTCTTCCGAGCCGTATTTGTTAAGCGTGTAATAACCCTGCAGGCCCAGCACGAAGCCCACGAACAGCCCCGACACAGCGATGATCAGCAAAGAGTAATTGCCGATAAAGTGGATTTGTTGCGATACCAGGCCAGGGCGTTTAAAGACTGCGCCACTGCGCTTAAGTATGGCGCCCGTCAGGCGCATGAAGGCGCCCAGGCCGCTGACGCTGTCGCGCACCTGTCTGCCTAGCGTGGCAATGGCTTGCACCGGAGAGGTCATGAGCGCCCCGTATGTTGGTCCAACCACTTCGTAAATGCCGGGGAAGTGGGGTAGTTGAAGGCTATGGGGCCGTCGGGAGCGCCGTCTAGAAACTGACGTACATAGGCGTCTTGCGAGTCAGACAACGATTGCGGCGTGCCGCTGGCGATCAAACGGCCCTGGCCCACCATATAGACGTGGTCGGCGATGGCGAACGATTCAGCCACATCGTGCGTGATCAGGATGGAGGCGCACTTGAGGCGATCAGTCAGGTTGCGTATCAGTTGCGCGGTAATGCCCAAAGAGATCGGGTCCAGTCCGGCAAAGGGCTCGTCGTACAGGATCAGTTCGGGTTCCAGCACAATGGCGCGCGCCAGCGCAACGCGCCTGGCCATGCCGCCGGAAATCTCCGAGATTTTCAGGTGCGCAGCCGCGCGCAGGCCGACGGCGTCCAGCTTGTCGAGCACGCGTTCCGTAATTTGCCCTTCCGATACCCGAGTGTGCTCGCGCAGCGGGAAAGCTACGTTCTCGAACACGTTCAGGTCGGTAAACAGGGCGCCCTGCTGAAACAGCACACCCATGCGCTGGCGCAGCTCGCGCAGCTTCTCGCCGCGAGCCTGACCGATGTCGCTGCCAAAGACCCGTATGGTGCCCCGCTGCGATGCAATCTGGCCGGTAGCGGCCCGCAGCAGCGTGGTCTTGCCCGAACCGGAACCGCCCATCATGGCCACGACCTGGCCGCGCGCGACTTCCAGGCTGATGCCCTGCAAGACGGTAAAGTCCCCGTAGCCCAGGGCTACGTCGGAGAACGTTACGACAGGTTCAGAGGCAAGGTCTCTATTCATGGGCCATAGGGCGCGTTGATATCAAGCCTTGCATTGTATCGTTTTGTCGCGCAACTGCAGCTTTAGCGTGGCAACACGCTAGCTCCCATCAAATATTCATCGACGGCCCGCGCGCACTGGCGGCCTTCACGTATGGCCCACACCACCAGAGACTGGCCCCGGCGCATGTCGCCGGCGGCGAACACCTTGAGCGCGCTGGTTTGGTAATTGTCGGTGTTGGCGTGGGCATTGCCACGGGCGTCCAGGTCCACACCGAAGGCTTCCAGCACGTTCTTTACCGGCGAGACGAAGCCCATGGCCAGCAGCACGAGATCGGCCTGCAGTTCAAACTGCGAGCCTTCGACTTCGCGCATTTTCATTTGACCGGTGGCCTTGTCCTTGAACCATTCGATGCGGGCGGCAATCAGTTTTTCGACCTTGCCGTTCTTGCCTTCGAAGCTCTTGGTGGCGATGGCCCAGTCTCGCTCGCAGCCTTCCTCGTGCGACGAAGAGCTGCGCAGCTTGATGGGCCAGTAAGGCCAGGTCAGTGCCTTGTCTTCCACATCGGGGGCTTTGGACATCAGTTCGAACTGGGTCACCGATGCGGCGCCCTGCCGGTTGCTGGTGCCGACACAGTCCGAGCCGGTGTCGCCGCCGCCGATCACAATCACATGCTTGCCTTTGGCGGTGATCTGCTTGCTCAGGCGATCGCCGTTGGTGGCCTTGTTCTGCTGGCGCAGAAAGTCCATGGCGAAATACACGCCGTTCAGCTCGCGCCCGGGTACGGGCAGATCGCGAGGTGTTTCCGCGCCGCCAGTCAGCACGACGGCGTCAAATTCGGCCTGCAATGACTCGGGCGTGCGGCTGTGCAGCCCTTCCTCGGCATGTTCAGGGGTGCCTACATAAGTCGATGGACGAAACTCCACGCCCTCGGCTTCCATCTGTGCCAGGCGGCGATCGATATGTGTTTTCTCGAGCTTGAAGTCGGGGATGCCGTAGCGCAGCAGCCCGCCGATGCGGTTGCTCTTCTCGAACACCGTGACGGCATGGCCGGCGCGGGCCAACTGCTGGGCGCAAGCCAGGCCCGCGGGGCCGGACCCGACAACGGCAACGGTTTTACCGGTCTTGTAGGCGGGCGGCTGCGG
>JADKLW010000631.1_pt1 | contig 12903 bp, 12 predicted proteins | sample 8641881 | NCBI WGS metagenome assembly JADKLW01 (sample SAMN16272185, study PRJNA661076) | feces metagenome | isolation source: fecal sample from diarrhoea affected cattle B | host: Bos taurus | place: South Africa: Lokaleng Village, Mahikeng | collected 2019-09 | reverse complement strand
TAACTCATCTGCAAAGTCAGTTATTTCAGCCCATTCATAGGTCATAATCATAGCATTTTCCTCCTTTACGTTTTAATCATAGCAGATATTTTTGAATTTCACTACAGACTTGAAAGGATTGTCATCATGAACCCGATAACTCATCAATTGGAGCGCATTCTCGAAAATAGCAGCGCTGAAGATTTAGAAATTCTGACTGATTACCTGACAAATTTCGAAAAAAAACAGCAAGGTGAATTTGCTACCTATTTAAGTGCAAGTTTGGACATGACCCGTATTACAGACGACCAAGCTTCTATGGTGTCTATTCCAAATACTCCCCACATCCATAATAACGTAGGGATTCCCCATGGTGGGATTCTGGCAGTGCTGCTCGATACTGCGATGGGCACACTGGCAAACAGCAAATGCGATCCCGGATTTGCAGCTGTAACCACGACGCTGACGATCAACTATCTCACAGTGGCTGATGAAAAGAAAATAAGTGCACAGGCACGTGTGATTCGCAGTGGCAGACATACGATGGTACTGGAAGGAAATATCTTTCAGGAGGATGGAAAACATATTGCGACAGCAACCGGTTCGTTTTTCATCATCCCCAAAAAGGAAAAACCTGCTATTGCTTCTCAGCAGTAGCAGGCTCTTTTTCAAGGAAGGTCTGGGTATAGTACTTGCCGAAAACACCGACTCCCGTTTGGTTGTATTGTTGGCTGAGCAAAGTTTTACGATGGCTGTCCGAATTGGTCCAGCCATGCACTGTCTCCGCTGCATCGTAATAGCGTGTTGCCGTGTTGACAGCCGCTTGCTTAAACACGATATCTGCTTCTTGTAAGCGGGCATGCAGATCTTTGATTTCCATTTCCTCGGAGGAAAAATTCTGCTTAGCCATGTCTTCGCTATTCGCTTCAGCGACCTTGTTGGCTACAGGATTGACGGCCAATGGCTTGGTTTGATGATGCAACCGGTAAACATTGACTAAATCGACAATCTGTTTAGCATTCCCTTCATTGATGGATTGCTGAAGCGTTGAAGAGGGTGTTTGGATCGGCAATAATTCACCTGAATACATCATGTCATAAGGCTGGTGGCGTATTAAAGTTTCCGCGTCCATAAAACGGACGGCCTCCAATGAGCGGTCGATAGAGTCGATATACAATTGGGCATAAAGCCCGTCAAATTTGACCAGCAGCCGTTTGTCCAAGTCTTCCGCTGCAATATTGAAGGTATAGGTATTGGTTTCATACTTGATGGTGACTTCATTTTCTATAATAGTGAAACGGTACAAATCATCCAGGCTTTGTCCAATTTTATAGGGAGCTGCATCTGCTGCCGCTCCAGCGGTATAGACTTGGACGATTTCCCCTTCTTTCACGCCGATCATCGTAAAATGGGCGTATGATGCGTTATATATCCACCAGTCGTATCCAAAGGCAGATGGCTCAATCCGTTCGGGTTCTCCGTATCGCTCAACCCATTTGTCGCTGGACTCCCCGATATAGGTGGAGATGCCTGTGGCCGGCCGGTCGATATCCAGTGATTCATCCACAATATCTTCGTTCGGCAAAGGCTCTACCGTCCGCGGTGCTTCTAGAACGTCATTTTCGTTTATAGCAGGATCGAAATAAAATAAGCCGATTAGAACGATCGATAGAAAAATCATAATGCGCAGCAAGTCTTTCAACCGAACAGCCCCTTTGCTATTGTATCAACACTATTATAACAGCCGCCTTTACACTGACACAATCTAGCCATTGCAACAACTCAAATTATGATCTATTATTAAAGGAGCATTTAGTCTTTTTTGTTATAGAGGAGGAGAGATCCTATGTATTTTGAAAATACAGGACTTGAAAACATTCACGTAGATATTGCATTACTTGAAAGCATCATGAACAAACATGGTCTGACAAAAGAAGGACAATGGGATTACGAGCGTGTCACTTATGACCGCAAATTCATCGTACGCGAAGGCACATATTATCTGCGCGTATTCGCTTATGCTACTGACGGAGATGTTGATTCAAACGATGCCACTATGCGCGTCTTGAAGCCGGTACTCGGTAAACATTATTATCCGCATGGTGTTGAATATGGTGAAGACGAAGAGTTCCCAGAACACTTGGTTAAAACTTGTATCGGATTATTAGACTCCATCAAAAAGGATGTTCAATCTTTCGAAATCAATGTATAAAAATTCCGCAGTTCACTATTGAACTGCGGTTTTTTAAACCGATTCATGAATATCCTAATTTCATAAGGAGGACTTGATCAGTGAAGTGGTTGACGAAGAGAACATTAACGACCGCCATCGTCATTGCGGTCTTAATTTTAATTTCCATATACATACTGCCTATTTCCATACCATTAATTATCGCCTTAATTACGGCTATTTTTTTGGAACCACTTGTTAATTTTATACAAAAAAGGTTTAAATGGCGTAGAAAAACCTCTGTGATTTCTGTTTTCATTCTATTTCTTGTTATTGTTTCCGCTTTGCTTTATTGGACCATCACGCAATTGGTTGGCCAAATTATTCAATTTACGAAAATGGTACCCGAATACATCAACTCCCTATCTGCTATGTGGGATGAGTTTCAAGGGTTCTTTTTCCGTTCAACTAGAGATATGCCCGTTGAAGTGGTCTCTTCGTTTGAAACTGAACTTGCGGGCATCATGGAAGAAATCCGCAATTGGATTTTGACCATCGTCAATTACGATACCATTTCAAATCTGCTGACAGGCATCCCTTCTTTTCTCGTCAGCTTTATCGTCTTCCTGATCGCGCTCTTTTTGTTCATGTTGGACTTGCCGGATTTGAAAGTCATGCTTTTCAACCGACTGAAAGATTCAACAGCGGAAAAAGTCCGTTTTATGTTTGCACGTTTGAACAAAGTTATTTTCGGTTTCTTAAAAGCACAATTCCTGGTCAGTTGCATTATCTTTATCGTTTCACTGGCAGCTCTGGCATTTATCGCACCGGAATATGCGATTGTGATGTCCCTGCTGATTTGGCTGATTGATTTCATTCCTATTTTAGGTTCGATCATCGTCCTGACGCCTTGGTTTGCTTACGAGTTCATCACCGGTGACATCGTCCAAGGAACCCAATTGGCTATTCTGGCTTTGGTACTTCTGATCATCCGCCGGACTGTGGAACCGAAAGTAATGGGAACTCAAATCGGCCTGTCTCCTTTAGCGACATTAATAGCCATGTTTATCGGGCTGCAGCTTATCGGCTTCCTCGGATTCTTCGTCGGACCGCTGATTGTCATTCTCTTTACTTCAGCTCGCGAAGCAGGCATGATTAAAATTGATTTTAAAGTATAAAAAAGGAACCCCTGGGGGTTCCTTTTTTTATCCACCTAATATCGCTTTAAATACAGAAGTTGTGTGGCCGCCTTCGTAGAAAACATAAAGCAGCAGATAGACCATAACCCCTGTTATCGCAGTGGAGAACCAGACCACACTGGTGATCGGTCCGATTTTACGGTGTTTCGACAGTTGGTTTTTCCAACCCCAATAGATTGTGATCAAGCCCATAACTCCGCCTGTCGTAGCCAAGGTGATATGGAAAATCAAAAAGACAGTGTAAAAGATTTTCAACTCGTCAGGGCCGCCAAATGCGGTGTTTCCGACAAAAATTGTTCGAGACATATAGATGATGAAGAAAGTCAATGCCGCAGCACCTGCTCCCACCATCACTTTCTTGTGAGCTTCAATTTTGCGGCGACGAACCAGATTCCAGCCGATCGCCACCAAAATTGCGCTTAATACGATAAAAAATGTACTGATAGTCGGCAGTAGCGGCAAATTCATTTAAGTTATTCTCCTTTAAGCATTGTGTCTGTGGTAAGCCATGTCTTTTCGATCCTGTAAAACTTTTGCAGTGATTTCGTCAGCGTTATCGTTTTCATTGCGCAGCCATTCATAGAATACCAACCAGATAAAGACTGTGAAAACGAGCTCTTGAATTATTTTCATTGTAATTCCGCCCGTCCGCTGGTCCTCAATCGTCGACATCGTAGAGAATAACTCAGGCCCTGAAAGGTTCAACTGAGAAAGAGTTCCCGCAGGTACACATAGAGCCATTGCCTGAAGCCAGGCTTCTCCATTCGTATACGTCGCATAGAAAGGTGTATCACTGAAGATGATCAACGCACACGCCGGAGTTACCAATACACTAAGTCCGAATAAGTACGCCAATTTCTTCAAGCCGTGGAATTTATGCACGCCCTCCAAATTGTTGACCACTGGCCACCAATACAAAAGCGCTGACGTGAATAATACGATATTGACAGCGCCGTGGAGAAGAACATCCTGTTTAACAAAATCGAATACCATCGGAATGTGATAAAAAGAAAAGGCCATTCCAAACAGGATCAACGCAAGCATCGGCTTTGTTAAAAGGTTAAATACTGGTTTGATGACAGGCAGCTCAGTGAAAGCCTTCCAAATATAACTCGGAATTCCCATGATCAAAAGCGGTGGAACCAACAGCAGCAATAACGCCATCTGGACCATGTGCATAGTAAACAAAATATGTCCGTATAAATCCACTGGTGAACCTTTAATAATATAAAGTAAAGCGATGCCTGAACTAAAAAGCGCAGCTTGTTTTACACTAAGCGGTTGATTTCCTTTAAATTTCCCACGCCACTTTACAGTGACCAAAAAATAGAGAATCGTCACCAGAACGAGGACTGCTAAGTAATACGGACTCCATAAAGCCTGAAACCCGAAAATACTGATTGGCATTGTAATGGGACCTCCTTTTCCTCAAGTACCCTCATTATATAGTGCTCTTCAAACTATATCAATGAACGAACTATGAACAATCCCAAATGCGCAAGCCCCTTCTTTTGTGGAGAGATGATCAGAGGGCCGATTGCCATTTCTTCTTGCACCAACAAACCGGGCATCTACTTTTTTCTATATCCGTGGGCATAGCCTTTATTCTTCTCCAGGCCCGTTTTAACGCAGCTTCATGTGCTGAGCTGTAACTTGACCCGAAAGACAAAAACCCCCCTTACCTCGAAAGGTAAAGGGGGTTTAAGAAATTCTACCACCAAACAATTGTAACTAATGCAAGAATGGTGATGAAAGCTACGAACATTCCACAGAACATGAAGAACGCGACCATGCCGTGTCCTTTTCCGCTCATGTGCATGAAGTAGTAAAGCTGAAGAACAACTTGGATTGCTGCAAGCAACAGAACGATTGGAACAATCAAGTAAGCGGAGAATCCAGCAGTAACCATTGTAAAAGCAATCAATGTCAAGAAAATCATGATTGCAAATGTCGCTAAATGGCCACGCATTTCTTCTGCTCTCTTTTTCTTCGTGTATTCGAATTCTGCCTGCGATCTTACATGAATATGTGTATCGTGTGCCATTATCCGATCACTCCCATCAAATAGACGACAGTAAAGATGAATACCCATACGACGTCAATAAAATGCCAGTATAACGAAGCTAAATAGAATTTTGGTGCGTTGTACATATTCAATCCACGTTTTGCGTTGCGTAGCATCAATGCGATAAACCAGCTAAGACCGAACAGTACGTGAGCACCGTGCGTTCCAACTAATGTATAAAACGCTGAACTGAAAGCACTATTCGTATAGCCGAATCCTAGATGGACATAATGGTTAAACTCATAGATTTCCAACCCTAGGAAAGTTGCACCAAGCAAAACGGTAATTCCAAGCCAAGCCTGCATTGCTTTAAAATTATGGTTTTTCATATGGTACATTGCGTAAACACTTGTCAATGATGATGTCAAAAGAATCATTGTCATTGCAAAAACTAGCGGCAGTTCATAAAGTCCAGCGGCAGAGAATTCCATGCCGCTTGGCCCTTTATCTTTTAAAGCAAGGTAAGTTGCGAAAAGTGATGCAAACGTTACTGTCTCCGCAGCAAGAAGCAACCAGAAACCAATAAACTTATTTTTCCCCTCCATCGTAGCCGTTTCAGGATGTTCCGGCCATGATTGAGGAGTATATTTTTGATTAATGTCCATCGGTGTTGCCTCCCTTCGCGTCTTCAAGTAATTCTGCTTTAGTAATATGGAAGCCCAGATCATCTTTCAATGAACGCAATAGCATTGAACCGAAAGTGATTCCCAGACCAATAATCAACACTGCCAACGCCCATGGCTTGTCGCCATCGAGGAAGTACAATGCTCCGAATGAAGCGATGAACATACCAAGTGAAATTACAAATGGAATGATCGAGCCATTCGGCATATGGATATCGCCAAGAGGTTCAGCGAAAATCATACCTTTTTTGTTGCCATCCATTTTTTCGATCCACACTGAATCAAGACCACGAACTAATGGAGTTTGAGCAAAGTTATAGAACGGCGGTGGAGATGCAATTGCCCATTCCAATGTACGGCCGTCACCCCACGGGTCATTGCCGACGCGCTCGTTTTTAATAGATGTCAATACTACGTTGACTAAAAGGATGATTACACCGATAGCCATGAATACTGCACCAACAGAACTGATTGCGTTGAATAGATCCCAGCCCTGGTCTGCTCCGAACGTGTAAACACGGCGTGGCATACCCATCAAGCCAAGGAAATGCTGAATGAAGAATGTTAAATGGAATCCGATGAAGAAGAACCAGAACGTCCATTTGCCTAATTTTTCACTAAGCATCGTTCCGAACATTTTCGGCCAGTATAAATGTGTACCTGCCAAAATTGCCAGAACCACCCCACCTACAATTACGTAGTGGAAGTGAGCTACGATAAAGTAAGAGTCATGCAACTGGTAATCCAAAGGAGCGATTGCCTGCATTACCCCTGTAACCCCACCCGCAACAAATGACGGAATGAATGCTACAGCGTAGATCATTGGTACTGAGAAGGAAATATTCCCTCCCCATATCGTTAAGAGCCAGTTGAAGATCTTGATACCGGTTGGGACTGCAATGATCATAGTCGCAAGTGCGAAGACAGCGTTGGCTGTTGGCCCTAAACCGACTGTGAACATGTGGTGAGCCCAAACCATGAATCCGTAGAAACCGATAAGGATTGTTGCGAAAACAAGTGCAGTGTAACCGAATAGGCGTTTACGTGAGAAGATCGCAAAGATTTCGGAGAAAATACCGAAAGCCGGCAAAATCAAGATGTAAACTTCAGGGTGACCGAAGATCCAGAATAAATGCTCCCAGATGATCGTGTTACCGCCCATTTCAACTGCAAAGAAGTTAGCGCCGAACATACGGTCGAAGACCATGAAGAAAAGTCCAACAGTAAGTGGCGGGAATGCCAATAAGATCAACGCAGAAGCAACGAAAGTTGTCCATGTGAACAAAGGCATTCTCATGTAAGTCATACCCGGAGCACGCATGTTGATGATCGTTACCAGGAAGTTAATCCCTGCGATCAGCGTACCAAAACCGGAAATCGTTAATCCCAGTGAATAGAAGTCAATGCCTTTTCCTTCGGATGCAAGGGCAAGAGAAGCATAGTTCGTCCAACCTGCATCTGGTGCTCCTCCCATAAACCATGAAAGGTTAAGGAAAATACCACCAAAGAAGAAAAGCCAGAAACCTAGTGAATTCAAGAATGGGAAAGCTACATCACGCGCGCCGATTTGCAAAGGCATAATAGCGTTCATGAAAGCCAGTAAAATCGGCATCGCTGCCAAGAAAATCATGGTAGTACCGTGCATTGTTATAATTTCGTTATATGTTCCAGCACTTAGGAAATCATTCCCTGCTTTAGCCAACTGGACACGGATCAACATCGCTTCCAATCCACCGATCAGGAAGAAGATACCACCTGAGATGAGATAAAGGATTGCGATCTTCTTATGGTCGACCGTTGTCATGAAGTCCCAAATCGTAGCGCCGAAGCCCTTTTTTTGAGCAATAGAACTCACACTGTATACCTCCCTTTTTTAAGCTTTATTTCTACTCTTCGACTGATAAGCCCATTAAATAGGCTGCAAGAGCATCAAGTTCTTGGTCTGTCAATTCGTTACCGCCGTTTAAAGAAGCGGCATCCGGCATCAAGTTGCCCGGCTTGTATTCTTGTGGATCTGCAATCCAGTTTTTAAGGTTTTCTTCATTGTGTTCTAAGTATCCTGCAACACGGTTGCGGTCGCCGAATGTCGCCATGTTAGGGCCTACTCCAGAAGCAGTGACTGCACCTGAAGTTGCGTGACAAGAAATACAAGCTAATCCGTCTTGTCCGAACAATTCTTCACCTTGCTGAGCAAGAGCGCCTTCGGCAGGAGTTGGTTCAGCCTGCATTGCCGTTACCCATTGGTCAAACTCTTCGCGATCTACAGATTTCACTTTGAAATCCATCAATGCGTGAGAAGGTCCGCAAAGCTCAGCACATTTACCGTAGAATACGCCATCTTCAAGTTCTGAAGATTCCTGGTCAAATTCAAGGTAGAAAGTGTTTACGTTTTCAGGGTTAACATCCAATTTACCGCCAATGGATGGAATCCAGAATGAGTGTTTGATATCCGCAGAAATCAAGTTGAAATACACGCGCTCATCAGTCGGTACGACTAATTCTTGTGCAGTTGTAATTCCTTGTTCTGGATATTCAAATTCCCACCAGTAAAGTTTACCGGTTACGTTGACTGTCAAATGAGTCGAATTGCCATCCTCTGCCTGAACGTCCATTGATGTAACGTCAGCCAAATCGAATGTCGAGTACACTGTCGGAACAGCAAGAATTAAAAGAAGAACAATCGGAACAGCTGTCCAGATAAATTCTAATCTCGCGCTTCCTTCGACTTGTTCAGGGATCATGTCTTCTCCCATTTTAGAACGGCGGAACTTAACAATTGCCAATACGAAGATAATCGATACAACAATAATGACAAACAACATAACGACAGATGATAAAATCAATAGATTAAATTGATCTTGAGCAACTTTGCCTGCTGGTATTAAAGTTGAAATCTCTTCACGTCCGCATCCCGCAAGAAAAACCAGTAATGTGGTCATCAATGCGAAAAGGCGCCATTTTTTAATCCCTTTCATCATAGCTTTTCATACCCCTCTCTCATATAAATAATTTCTCTTTAGAAATATTGCTCAGACAAAGACAGCGAAAATAATCATTGAAACAAATAGAATGGTCATATAGTTCAATGAATAGATGAACATTGTCTTCGCCCATTTCAAATCATCAATCACTTTAAAACCGCGAATAGCCAATACAAGCCAGCCAATGTTCAAAAGTGTAGCTAAGATGATGAAGCCCGTCCCAAGTTCCATTAATAGGAATGGCAGAGGGAAAAGCATTACAACCCATGCAAGCATCGATTTTTTTGTTCGGTGAAAACCCTTAACTACCGGTAGCATAGGAATGTTCGCTGCCCGATACTCTTCTGTCCGTTTCATAGCCAGTGCATAAAAATGCGGTGGCTGCCAAATGAACATGATTAGGAATAACGCCCAAGCGCCTGCGCCCAGTGATGGTTCTACAGCTGCCCATCCGATAAGTGGCGGAATCGCACCAGAGATGCTCCCCACGATCGTGTTGCTGACATGCCGTCTTTTTGACCACATGGAATATAAGACGACATACGCTAAAACTCCGGCAATTCCCAATACACCAGCTGATACAGAAGCGGAAAACAAAAATATTTCGCCTATAACGATGAAAGAAACAGCGAGTGCCAATACAGCAGATGGCTTAAATCTTCCTGTCACTGTCGGACGTGCTTTCTTACTTTCCATTAACGGGTCTATATCCGTATCGATGTAGTTGTTCATGGCTGCAGAACCCGCAATGATCAGTGCAGAACCGACTATTGTATAGACGAGGATATTCAGCTCACTCAGAAAATGTCTGTCAGAGAACTGGAAGGCGAGCCACAATCCTGTAAAAACAGTAATTAAATTAGAATTCACGATTCCAATTTTTATAAGTGCCAAGAAGTCTTTCAGAAATGTGGACGCTTCCGGAGCTTCGTTCGCCTCTGCAGACATTGCCCGGCCGTTTGACATATAATTCCCCTCCTTTCAAAGTTGTAAGCATATTCCGCTAACCATAACTATATCTAAATTCCAGTTGTTTTTCTACATATAACTGAAATTTCCTGATAAAAGAGATGATTTTCACGCAAATGGTCTCACAAATATCCATCTCCTATCATACATGAACGGCCTCACTATTTTAAGATAGAAAAATAATAGTTTTTGAACAGTTTGTGAAGCTCCAATTATTATGTCCAAATCTTGAAAGTTTCTACTATTGCTGATTTCTCGTTGTGTTTTAAAGAAACTTTCGCTATTATCGAGTATGCAGGTAAATGAATCTTGAAAAGTTTTCTATAGAAAAAAGTAGGTGGTATTTTGCAGCAAAATAGATATATCAAATGGTTTGCCGTTGCGGCTACCATAGGCATGCTGTTTATTCTTCTGGGCGGCGCCCTGGTCACTAAGACCGACAGCGGTTTAGGCTGCGGACGAAACTGGCCAGACTGTAATGGCAAGCTGATCCCGGATAATATCACGGCTGAAGTATTGATTGAGTTTTCGCACCGCCTTGTTACCGGAGTCGTCGGTATCCTGATCGTCATTTTAGCAGTATGGGCTTGGAGAAAATTCGGTCATGTAAGAGAAACAAAATTTTTGGCTATTATGGCTGTTTTCTTTTTAGTTCTGCAGGCGTTGATTGGAGCAGCACAAGTTCTTTGGGGACAAGGTGATTTCATCCTGGCTCTGCACTTCGGCATTTCCTTGCTGTCGTTTGCTTCCATCTTATTATTGACGCTGCTGATCTTTGAAGTGGATCGGAAGTTTGACGCTGATCGTTTGCAGATCGGCAAAAAATTGCGCTTCCATACAATAGGCGTTACGTTATACTCCTACATCGTAGTCTATACGGGCGCTTTAGTACGCCATACCGAATCCAGTTTGATCTGCGCGGATTGGCCACTATGCCGAAACGATGACTTTGCATTGCCCAGCAATATGTACGAATGGGTCCAAATGGGCCATCGCGCTGCAGCCGGCTTAATCGTCATCTGGCTCGGTTACATTGCTTGGCACGCATTCAAGCAATACAAAGACCAGCGTGTCATCTATTGGGGTTGGATCATCGCTTTCATCATCGTCCTTCTTCAAGCGACCACCGGCATGCTCGTTGTTTTGACAAAGCTGAATTTGTTTGTGGCACTTCTTCACTCGCTGCTCATCTCTATGCTTTTCGGTTTATTGTGCTATATGGTGCTGCTCGTTTCACGCAGCCGAATTAAAAAGTAAAAACAAAAATGGCTGGCGCTTTGGCGCCAGCCATTTTTTATTTTTTCTCCATTTCAATCAATAGGTCGCCTGTAGAAATGCCATCACTTGCCACTACATGGATATCTTGAATGGTTCCATCAAACGGAGCCTGAACAGTCGTTTCCATCTTCATTGCTTCAGTTACCAGCAAGTGATCTCCACGTTTCACCTTAGTGCCTTTTTCCGTTAGGACTTTTAATACTGTCCCCGGCATAGTCGCCGCAATATGGCTTTCATTGGTCGGGTCTGCTTTCGGTTTAGCGGTACTGTCCGTTTCCACCGTCATGTCCTGAATGCTGACTTCACGTGGTTGGCCGTTCAATTCGAAATAGATGATGCGCGTTCCATCTTTTTGCGGTTCGCCAATTGATACCATCTTGATCATCAATGTCTTGCCTTTTTCAATTTCCACTTCAATTTCTTCCCCTAATCTCATCCCATACAAGAATGTCAGGGTGTCGAGAACAGAAACATTTCCGAACTGAATATTGGTAGCTGTATACTCCTCAAATACCTTCGGATAAAGCGCGTAAGCCAAAACCTCATGGCTTGTAACCGGACGCTCCAACTTGTCGTAAAGAGTTCTTTTGATTTCATCGAAATCAGCAGAATCCAGCAATTCGCCAGGGCGAACTGTAATCGGTTGGCGCTCTTTCAAAATAACTTTCTGAAGCTCTTCAGGGAATCCGCCATGAGGCTGTCCAATATAACCTTCAAAGAATTCGATGACTGATTCAGGGAAATCGATTGTTTGCCCTTTTGAGATGACAGTCTCTTCATCCAACTCGTTTTGAACCATGAACAAAGCCATGTCTCCCACCACTTTAGAAGAAGGCGTTACTTTTACGACATCCCCAAACAGCAGGTTGACGCGTGAGTACATGGTTTTGACTTCTTCCCAGCGCAATCCAAGCCCTACTGCTTTTGCTTGCTGCTGGAGATTGCTGTACTGTCCGCCTGGCATTTCATGCTCATAGACTTCTGCATGCGGACTGTTCATGCCACTTTCAAAGTCAACATAGTACTTGCGGACATCTTCCCAGTAATGGGACAATTTTTCGATTCCTTTAATATCTGCTCTGACTTCACGCCCGCTGCCGCTTGTTGCGTAATAAAGTGAATTGGCGCTTGGCTGTGACGTCAGCCCTGCCATCGATCCAAGTGCGGTATCTACGATGTCCACGCCTGCTTCGATGGCTTTTGAGTACAAATAGATGCCGTTGCCGCTTGTATCATGTGTGTGAAGATGGATCGGCAATGAAACCGTATCTTTTAATTCGGATACCAAGCGATACGCTGCTTCCGGTTTCAAAAGACCCGCCATATCTTTAATGGCCAGAATATGGGCGCCCGCTGCTTCCAGCTCCTTGGCCATATCCTTGTAGTATTGAACCGTGTACTTGTCACGGCTTGGATCCAGGATGTCTCCTGTGTAGCAAATCGCTGCTTCAGCGATCTTGCCGGATTGGCGGACTTCATCAATCGCCACTTCCATTCCTTTGATCCAGTTCAAGCTATCGAAGATGCGGAATACATCGATTCCTGCATCACCGGACTTGCGGACAAATTCGCGAATGACATTATCCGGATAGTTTTTGTATCCGACGGCATTGGCGCCGCGGAACAGCATCTGGAACAA
>JADKLW010000627.1_pt1 | contig 12936 bp, 12 predicted proteins | sample 8641881 | NCBI WGS metagenome assembly JADKLW01 (sample SAMN16272185, study PRJNA661076) | feces metagenome | isolation source: fecal sample from diarrhoea affected cattle B | host: Bos taurus | place: South Africa: Lokaleng Village, Mahikeng | collected 2019-09 | reverse complement strand
GTCTCCACAGCCTCGGCACCGGAGTTCATCGGAAGCACCTTCTCGTAGCCAAAAAAGTCGTGGATATATTTCTCATAGGGACCAAGTGAGTCGTTGTAGAAAGCGCGGGAGGTGAGGCACAGCCTCTCTGCCTGTTCCTTCAATGCATTTACGATCCTGGGATGGCAATGTCCCTGGTTTACGGCAGAGTAAGCCGATAAAAAATCGAAATACCTCTTGCCATCCACATCCCACACGTAGCACCTCTCTCCACGCGACAGCACTACCGGCAGCGGATGATAATTATGTGCCCCGTATCTCTCTTCCAGATCGATGTACTCTTTTGCGTTGGATGATATCTTCATACGATTATTTTTTTTACCCCGGTGTGTATGCAATCCACGCGTTCATAAAAAACAGGTTAGGGTTGCTTCACTCTCTGGAGTGATGATTCTTTCATTGTCAGGCTGACAATCATTTTAACTTATTTCAAGGTTGCGGAACAGGATCTCTGTCCCCTCACTCTGCAGTCCTATATGTCCCTCCTTCACCTCACTGGTGGCGCTGTTTTGCAGGATATCGTTGATCCGCACCTCTATAAGACCATCATTTACCGTGATGCTTACTTTATTCCACTCTGCAGTTGCTTTCTCACTCGAGGGTTGCAGCTTGCTGATCACGGGAAACGCGGGACGTTCGGTCACACCTTCGGGTAGCTTGAACTCTTTCAGGTCAGAACCGGCCAGCATCACCAGATCACCCGCCTTGCCTGCCATAAGCTGGCATTCTATACCTTTGGGGAACGGATTCGTGGGATCTTCAATCAGAAAGAAAACACCACTGTTGCTTGCCTCATCAACCCAGCGGTATTCCAGCTCAAGCGTGAAATTACGATATTTCTCAGCGGTATACATGTAACCGAGTGGTTCACCCTTTACAGAGATCATGCCATCTTCAACCGTGAATACCTGATCTCCCGGTAGGGTATCGTTCTCAAGTGCAAAATGCCAACCTGTTAGATCTCTGCCGTTAAAAATCTTTCCGGATTGTTGTGTGCAGCCGGTAAAAAAAAGTGCGATTAAGAGTACTCCCGAAAGGATCAATTTTTGCATGGTCTGTATTACTTTAGTAAATTGTATATCTTCTCTACAAATATAGACTTTTAATGCTGAAATTAAAACAAATCAACGCAAAAATGTCACACTGCCTGAGATCGGCTTAGTGAGTATGATCCTTCTGCTTTTAGGGGCCTTTTTATCTGAATGCGGCTCTCTCCTAAAAAAGTAAAAAAGATTGTGAGATAGAGCGGAAATAGATACATTTGCCCAAATTTCAGAGAGCAAGCAGATAAGCAGTACAAAAGATGAGTAAAGCACATTTTCTATGGGTGGATGATGAGATAGACCTTCTGACACCGTATGTTCTTTTTCTTAAAGAGAAGGGGTACAGCATGAGATGTGTCAATAATGGACGTGATGCACTTGAGATATGCCGTTCAGAGATGTTCGATCTCATTTTTCTTGATGAGCATATGCCCGGATTATCGGGGCTGGAGACACTCACTCTTCTGCATGCTTCGCAGCCCGGGGTGCCGGTGGTGATGATCACAAAAAGTGAGGATGAGGGAATCATGAATCAAGCTATAGGAAAAAAAATAACTGATTATCTCATTAAGCCGGTAAACCCTCATCAGGTGCTGATGGCCATCAAGAAGATCCTCGACAAGAAAACACTTATCTCTGAGACCACAACCGTCAATTACAGGAATGAGTTTAAAAAGTTAAGTCAGGAAATTGACCAATGTCTAACAGCCGATGACTGGACGGCTCTCTATCGGAAACTGGTTTACTGGGAGCTGGAGCTTGATCAGGCAGATGACCCGATGATGGAGATGCTTGCAGGGCAAAAAGCTGAAGCCAACCACGCTTTTGCGAAGTTCATACGAAGGAACTACGAAGAATGGATGATCGGCAGCACCGTTGCACCCTTGATGAGTCCCGCATTGTTTGGGAAACATCTTTTTCCCATGCTCAACAAGGGTGAGAAAATCTTCTTCATCCTCATCGACAATTTTCGTCTGGATCAGTGGCAGGCAGTGAAAGATGTTGTCAGTGAGCTCTTCTTCAGTGATGATGAACTCTACTTCAGTATATTACCCACTGCCACACCCTATGCACGTAATGCACTGTTTTCGGGACTTATGCCACGTCAGTTGGCTGAGCTATACCCCGATTTGTGGGTGCCGGAGATGATGGATGAGGGCAAGAACATGCTGGAGGAGCCGCTTATCCGGCATCAGTTAGAGCGATGCGGAATGACGCATCGTTTCAGCTATCATAAAATCAACACGAACCAGGAAGGGGAGAAGCTGGTGACCCGTTTTCAGGAGCTTGAAAAGAGTGACCTGAATGTATGGGTGTTCAATTTTATCGATATGATGTCACACGCACGAACCGATTCGAAGATGATCCGTGAACTGACTGCTGATGAAGCCGCATATCGTTCACTCACCCGCTCCTGGTTTCTGCATTCACCGCTGCTCACACTGCTGAGGATGATCGCTGCGAAAGGGTATAAGGCGGTGCTTACCACCGACCATGGTGCCATCAGGGTGAAAAATAGTGTGAAGGTGCTGGGTGATAAAGAGACCAATGTCAATCTTCGCTATAAGCTGGGCAGGAACCTGGGGTATGATGCCAGGAAGCTGTTTGACATCCTTCACCCGGCCAACTATGGGTTGCCCTCACCCAACATGAGCACGCGTTACATCTTTGCACTGAACAATGATTTCTTTGCTTACCCCAACAACTACAACCAGCATGTAACACACTATGAGCACAGCTATCAGCATGGAGGCATCTCCATGGAGGAGATGCTGATCCCCCTCGTCACACTCACACCAAAATAGATTTTTATGGAGATAGAAATAAAGGATTTATCGCAAATACATTCTGCGGCCCGCGAATTCATCGGGAAGATGGGTGATCACAAGGTCTTTGCTTTTTACGGAAGCATGGGTGCCGGGAAGACCACCTTCATCAAGGCTGTCTGTGAAGAGCTGGGTGTGAAGGAGATCGTGGCCAGTCCCACCTTTGCCATCATCAATGAGTACAAAGACAGGCATGGGGATTCAATTTATCATTTCGATTTTTACCGCATCAACAAGCTTGAGGAGGTGTATGACTTCGGTTATGAAGATTATTTTTACAGCGACAGCCTCTGCTTTATCGAGTGGCCTGAGCTTGTAGAGCAGGTCTTACCGCTGGACACGGTGAAAATAGCTATTCATGAAGTGAATGATGGTAGTCGGATTGTACAAACGAGATAACAATTTTTATAAACCACCTGTTAAACGAATCTGGAAAGAATCACTCTTATTGAGAGGTTTTCTGTGGCTAAATGCAGAAATTTCCATATATTCGCACACCAAAGGACCCGGTATGAAACGAGCATGCATTACGAAGTAACCGACGTAGTCAACAATGTTTTTCACTCAGGTTCATGATTGAAACAGGTTACATACCACCTTAATGAAGAAAATATTATTATCGTATGAAGAAATTTATCATAGCAGCTCTGATCTTGATCTCGTCACTCCCGGCATCGACACAGGTGAACACAGATCGTGTGATGATGATCGGCAAAAATGCATTGTACTTTGAAGATTACGTGCTGGCAATACAGTATTTCAATCAGGTGATCACAGCCAAGCCTTACCTTGCCGACCCCTATTACTTCAGGGCTATGGCCAAGTTCATGCTTGATGATTTCAAGGGAGCAGAAGAGGATGCATCGGACTGTCTGTTGCGCAACCCCTATTATACAGCTGCCTATCAGCTGCGTGGTGCTGCCCGGCAGAATCAGGAAAAGTACGGGCTTGCTGCCACTGATTACCAGCGAAGTCTTGAGTTTTTTCCCGAGGACAGGATCACGCTCGTAAATATGGGTATCGTCAATATCGAGATGGAGCAGCATGAAGTAGCAGAGAAATTTTTCGATGTGCTCCTGCGCCGTTTCCCTGACTACACCCCCGGCTACCTCACCCGTGCTCAGATGTACCTTGAGTTGAACGATACCACAAGTGCTATGGCCGACCTGAACAAAGCGATTGAAATTGATCCCTACACCGCACAGTCGTTCTCCGCCAGGGGATTGCTTCACTTTCAGCAGAAAGAGTTCAACAATGCCCTCGCTGACCTGGATGAAGCCATACGCCTCGATCCCTATTTCAATGGGAACTACATTAACAGGGGACTGGTGAAGTATAACCTGAATGACCTTCGTGGTGCTATGGCCGATTACGACAGGGTGATTGAGATGGATGAGAACAACCTTATCGCACGCTTTAACCGTGGGTTATTACGTGCGCAGGTAGCTGATAATAACCGGGCCATACGCGACTTCGACAAGGTGATTGAGCTGGAGCCGGAGAACACCATTGCCTACCTTAACAGGGCCATGTTACATAATGAGACAGGCAACAAGACAGGTGCTCTGGATGATCTGAACGTAGTGCTGGCAGCCTATCCTGAGTATTTCACAGGTTATTATATGCGGTCACAGTTGAAGCGTGAGCTGAATGACCTTCGTGGTGCTGAAAATGATTACCTGCTTGCACGTGCCGAAGAGTCGAAAGCACGCATGATAGCCACTGAGGACCCTGAACCATTCAAACGGAGTGACAAGGGTGAGTCGAAAGATACGCGCGAGGAGACCGACCAGAATATTGACAAGTTCAACCTGCTGGTGGTGGCCGATGATGACAATACACAAAAGTCTAAATACCAGCGTCAGAGTCGTGGAAAGGTGCAGAATATGAATGCACCTGTTTCGCCGGAGTCCAGGTTCGTCCTCACCTATTATGAGAGTGAGTATGAAGTACGTCGTCCGGTATATTTCTCAGAAACAATGGAGAAAGCCAATAATGAACTCGGTCTGACCTGGATACTGAAGGTGACAACCCTGGAAGCGCCATTGAATGAGCTGCAGATTCAAACACACTTCCGCTCCATCGACAACTATTCGAGAAGGCTTGAGGAAGAGCCGGGCAGTGCTGCGCTCTACTTCGGAAGGGGAATAGACTTTATGCTCGTGCAGGATTACGAGAACGCATTGAAGGATATAAACAGGGTCCTTACATTGAAGCCTGATATGCTGGTGGCTCATTTTGCGCGTGCGGTTGTACGTTCCAAGCAGTTGGAGTATGATCGTTTGCAGGAAGAGTCGATGATGATGGATAGAGGTACTGCTATTGATCTGCCTGAATTGACCAACATACGCGGTAAGATAAAGCTGCCCGAGATCTCCACTAAATCGATTGAGTATGAGGAGATACTGAAGGAGTATGAAGAGATCATCCGCCTGAATCCGGACTTTATCTATGCTTACTACAACCGGGCTGAGATCTTCAGCCTGGAGAAAGATTACCGTGCAGCGATCGCCGACTATACGAAAGCGATTGAGCTGGAGCCTCAGTTTGCTGAAGCCTATTTCAACCGCGGCATATCACGGCTCTCCATCGGTGAGACAGCAAAAGGACTTGATGACCTCCGTAAAGCAGGTGAGCTGGGTATCGTACAGTCTTACAGCATCATTAAAAGAATGCAGTAAAAAAAAGGAAATGATCTCCTTTTCCTGACATCAGGCAAAGTGGTCATCCCCTTATTCAGATGGTCAGATTGTTGATTATTCTGCTTTCCTGTAATGGATCTCACAACATTTGTCATCTGTAACCACACTGGCACCTTCACACTTGCAATCATCACAGCAGAAGAAATAAGCATTCACTCCCGATCCGCCGTAAACATTGAGGGCAGAGAGGAAAAGAGTAGTGAGGAGTATGAAAATGCTTTATCTCATATCAAAGAAAGTTATACTACCACTATGTAAATATTGGCATACAGGTTGTTAAAAAAAATCAAACCGGTCACGCTCATTCATATGGTTGATTGATGCAAAAATTGTAAATTCTCCTGAAATTGCTCTTTCATATATCACAAAATCACTACATTTGCATTCCAATATAAAAAAAAGCGTTATTAAGAATACTATAGCATGATAAAAATTACATTTCCCGATGCATCGGTAAGGGAATATGAAAAAGGAGTAACGGGTCTGGAAATTGCGCAGAGCATCAGTCAGCGTCTGGCGCAGGAGGTACTGGCTGCAAACGTGAATGGTGAGACATGGGATCTGACACGTCCTATTGAGGAGGATGCTTCGGTCAACCTGTTGAAATGGGATGATGATGAGGCCAAGCATGCCTACTGGCACTCCTCGGCACATCTCATGGCAGAGGCCCTGCAGGAGTTGTATCCCGGCATCAAGTTCGGCATCGGCCCGGCCATTGAGAATGGTTTCTACTACGATGTGGATCCGGGTGAAGGTGTCACCATCAAAGAGGCCGATTTCCCCGCCATCGAAAAGAAGATGATGGAGCTGATCGCCGCGAAGGAGGAGATTCAACGACAAAGCATTTCCAAAAACGATGCTGTAAGGATGTTCTCCGGGAGGGATGAACATTACAAGGTGGAGCTTATTAGTGAGCTGGAGGATGGCACCATCACCACTTACACACAGGGACGTTTTACCGATCTCTGTCGCGGTCCCCACCTGCCCAACACCTCCTATATCAGGGCGGTGAAGGTGTTATCCTCTGCCGGAGCCTACTGGCGCGGCGATGAGAAACGTCCGCAGCTGACACGTCTCTACGGTATCACCTTCCCGAAAAAGAAGATGCTCGATGAGTATCTGGTGATGCTCGAAGAGGCGAAGAAGCGGGACCACAGGAAAATAGGCAAAGAGCTCCAGCTGTTTGCTTTCTCACAGACAGTAGGTGCAGGTCTGCCCCTGTGGTTGCCCAAGGGTACGCAGTTACGTATGCGGCTGGAGGATTTCCTGAAGAAGATTCAACGCGAGTTTGACTACGAGCAGGTGATCACACCGCATATCGGACACAAGCAGTTGTATGTTACCTCGGGCCATTATGCCAAATACGGTAAGGATTCATTTCAACCGATACATACACCTGAGGAGGGGGAGGAGTTCCTGCTGAAACCAATGAACTGTCCTCACCACTGTGAGATATACAAAACATTTCCGCGTTCATACAAGGATCTGCCAATGCGGCTGGCCGAATTCGGCACTGTGTATCGTTATGAGCAGAGCGGCGAGCTGCACGGTCTGACCCGTGTACGCGGCTTTACCCAGGATGATGCGCATATCTTCTGTACACCCGACCAGGTGAAAGAGGAGTTCCTGAAGGTAGTGGATATCATCTTCATCATCTTCAAGGCGCTTGATTTTGAGCATTTTGAAGCGCAGATTTCGCTTCGCGATCCCGACAACAGAGAGAAGTATATCGGATCGGATGAGAACTGGGAGAGAGCGGAAAGGGCTATCGTGGAGGCATGTGAGGAGAAAGGACTGAAAGCGAAGGTGGAGCTTGGGGAAGCTGCTTTCTACGGGCCGAAGCTCGATTTCATGGTGAAGGATGCCCTCGGACGACGCTGGCAGCTGGGCACCATCCAGGTGGATTACAACCTGCCCGAACGGTTCGAGCTGGAATATACAGGCGCTGACAACCAGAAGCATCGTCCTGTGATGATCCACCGTGCACCGTTTGGATCTATGGAACGATTCGTGGCTGTGCTCATTGAGCATACTGCCGGTAAGTTCCCGCTCTGGTTGGCACCTACGCAGGCAGTGATCCTGCCGGTGAGCGAGAAATTCAATGAGTACGCATACAGCGTGGTGAAAGAGCTGAAGAGGTTCGATATCCGTGCTGAAGTGGACGACCGCAATGAAAAGGTGGGTCGCAAGATACGTGATAACGAGCTGAAAAGAATACCTTACCTTCTGATTGTAGGAGAGAAAGAGGCAGAAAATGAAGCTGTTTCTGTAAGAAAACAGGGTGGAGAAGACAAAGGTACGGTAAAATTACTTACATTTGCAGAAGAAATTTCACGTGAAGTGGAAGAGATGATGAACCCTGCGGTAAAAAGCAATTAAACATCTAATAAACAACGAATATTAAATTATAAATCAGTCAAACAGAGAAAACATTAACAACATCTGAATGAGAAAAGACTCAAAAGACAAAAACCGGATCAATGACAGAATCCGGGTACCGGAAGTCCGTTTAGTAGGCGACAATGTGACAGAGGGTATTTATGCCACAAGAGAAGCGTTAAAAATTGCCCATGACCTGGAATTGGATCTTGTTGAGATTGCACCTACGGCAAAGCCGCCCGTATGCAGGATCATGGACTACAAGAAGTTTGTTTATCAGCAAAAGAAAAAGCTGAAAGAGCAGAAGGCCAAAGCAGTCAAGGTTACAGTGAAGGAGATCCGGTTTGGTCCCCAGACTGATGACCATGATTACAATTTCAAGATGAAACATGCGATGAACTTCCTGAGTGAAGGCTCAAAAGTGAAAGCGTATGTCTTTTTCAGGGGACGCTCCATTCTTTTCAAGGAGCAGGGTGAAGTGTTGTTGTTGCGTTTTGCCAATGACCTGGAAGAGTATGCCAAGGTGGAACATATGCCCATCATGGAAGGTAAACGCATGTCGGTGATGCTTACTCCCAAAAAGAGTGGTGCCGCACCCAAGAAAGAGAACAAAGAGAGCAAAGATAATAAAGAGGCGTAACAAGGAATCTGGTTACTTCCATCCGTGAACAGTACCGGCTACAATTATTTTAGCCGGTTTTTTTCTTTCGGGGGGGTATCACCATTTTCTATTACAAATGAATATTCAAAGAAACATGGCATAAATGGGTTATTATCCAAATAAGTAAGACTATTACTGTTTGTAATGCAAATTAAGTTTGACAAATATTGTTTGTATAACTCAACTATTATCATTACTTTTGCAAACTTTTTCGCTTGACCGAAGAAGTAGAAAGAATTATTATATTAACAAATTCAAGGAGAGCAAAATGCCAAAAATGAAGACTAATTCCGGTGCCAAAAAAAGGTTTACCCTTACCGGAACAGGAAAAATCAAACGGAAACATGCGTACAAAAGTCATATTTTGACGAAAAAGTCCAAGAAGAGAAAGAGAAATCTTACTCAGACAGGCCTTGTGCACAAATCAGACTTGAAAAATATCAAGATGCTACTGGCATTGAAATAATTATTGCAGTCAGTTTCCAAAAAAAAGATTTAGTAACAGGATGTATGCACAAAAGAGTTCTGCAAGACAGGGACGCTATCATTCAAAACAAGTAACATTATGCCAAGATCAGTAAATCATGTTGCGTCGCGCAACCGCAGAAAGAAAGTTCTGAAATTAACCAGAGGCTACATCGGTGCCCGCAAGAATGTGTGGACAGTAGCCAAGAACACGTGGGAAAAAGGTCTTACCTATGCCTATCGTGACCGTAAAAACAAAAAACGCAGCTTCCGTGCATTATGGATCCAGCGTATCAATGCTGCCGCCCGCGAAAACGGCATGTCTTATTCCCGTTTGATGGGTGCACTGCACAAGAATGAAATTGATATCAACCGCAAAGTGCTTGCCGACCTGGCGATGAACCATCCCGAAGCTTTCAAAGCCATCGTGGATAAAGTGAAATAGATATCTTCTGCGGATAAAGAATAGAAAGGGAGAAACTCAGAAGGGTTCTTCCTTTTTTTATTTTATCTTTGTGTAAATAGTGAAACAGAAGCTTACGAGTGAGTAGACTGAGCTCTCCGGAAACCGTTGATCGGTTTAAATGAGCTAATGTCTATAATCACTTAAGATAAATTTGTATGATTACAAAGCATTTATTCCGGACCGTCTCAATTTTTCTTCTGGCAGGAGTTGCATTTGCAGGATGTAATTCATCGCACCGATCAACAGCAGAGCCGGCCACCTACGCAAACCCACTGCCTGTAGCTTTGGGTGATCCGTTCGTGCTCTCTGCTTCCGACGGCAAATATTATATGTATGGTACGGGAGGTGTGGAGAAAGGATTTGGTGCTTACAGCTCCGACAACCTGATCGATTGGCATTACGAGGGGCAGGTCTATTCCGGTGACAACCCGGATTCATGGACCCTGAAAAACTACTGGGCCCCGGAGGTGTATGAGAAGGAGGGTAAATATTATATGTTCTTTAGCGCCGACTGGAAGGTGAATCCCACCAATGAGCTGGAGAACTTCCGTATTGGTGTTGCGGTTGCCGACAGTCCAACAGGACCTTTCACTGAGGTATCCGATAAACCTTTGTTCGATCCGGGTTATCCCATCATCGATGCCAATATCCTACAGCACAACGACAAGACATACCTCTATTATTCACGCTGTTGTTACAAGAACCCTGTGGAGAGTGAGGTGGCAGACTGGGCCCGCGCAGAGAATCTGTTTGATGAGATTGAGGAGAGCTGGGTCTATGGCGTGGAGATTTCGAGCGATTTCACTAACGTGATTGGTGAACCTGTACTGCTTCTGCAGCCACCCTCCAGAATGAGCGATCCGCAAACAGAGTGGGAGAGCCGCTCTGTCACCAGCGGGGAGGTGAACCGCCGCTGGACCGAAGGATCTTTTGCCTTTGATCACGACGACAAGATCTATATGATGTACTCGGCCAACTTCTTCGGAGGGCAAAATTATGCTGTAGGTTATGCTGTTGCCGGGCAACCGTTGGGCCCTTTCACCAAAGCACAGAATAATCCAGTATTGGAGAAGAACAGTACCAGTGGGGGTGAAGTGACCGGTACCGGACACAATATGATGGTACGCTCAAAAGATGGCAAGAAGATGTACACAGTCTATCACGGGCGTACAGAAAAGACAGGCGATGAAAGAGTGGTGTTCATCGATGAGATGAAGATTGATGAGAATGGCTTGCTGACTGTGGATGGTCCCTCTACCACGGAGAAGGAACTATAAAAGATTATTGTATGAAGACATATACAGTGGAGGAGCAGGAGCATATAGAAGAATTAATCCGTTCCTGTACATTATGTTACGTTGGGATGGCCGATGAGAAGGGTATACCCTACGTGCTGCCGATGAACTTCGGATATGCAGAGGAGATTATTTATCTCCATTCGGCACAGGAAGGACATTCCATCACTATCCTCGAACAGAACCCCAATGTATGTATCACCTTCTGCACCGACCCCAGACTGGTCTGGCAGAATGAAGAGGTGGCCTGCAGCTACAGGATGCGCTCCGACAGCGTGATCTGTCATGGCAGGGTGGTGTTCGAGGAGGATTACGATGAAAAGGTGAAAGCGCTGAATATCATTATGCGTCAGTATTCCGACAGGGAGTTCACCTATTCAGCTCCCTCTGTCAGGAACGTGAAGATATGGAAAGTGGCTGTTGAGAAGATCTCGGCCAGAGAATTCGGTGTTCCCAATAAGAATGCGTTAAAATACAAAGATGGCAGTTCATTTTAACAGAGATGTGTAAATTGACATCTTTACAAAACATTTGATCCTCTCAATCTGTTTAGAAAGAACATTTTAAAAATCACACTAAAACCTTTTGGTTCAATGAAGAAAATAACGACCCTTGTTGCGGCCATGCTGATTGTGCTGGCTGCTTCCGCTGATGAGCCTCAAAGCAAAAAGAGCGTAAAGCCGATAGAGCTGACAAAAGCGACCTTCCTTGAGATGGTCTTCAATTATGAAAACAATCCGGAAGAGTGGGCATACATTGGTGACAAACCGGCTATTGTCGATTTTTATGCCACCTGGTGCGGTCCCTGCCGGATCACCTCTCCCATATTAAAGGATCTGGCTGCAGAATACGGCGATGACATCTATGTCTATAAAATTGATGTGGATAAAGAGCCTGAGCTGGCAGCCATGTTCGGTGTGCAAAGTATCCCGACGTTTCTTTTTATCCCCATGAACGAGCAACCGCAGATAGCGATGGGTGCCCTGCCAAAAAAATCGTTCAAAGAGGTGATAGAGACTTTCCTGCTGAAGAAAGAAACACTTTAATCCCATATTCCGAAGCAATGATCACAAGCCTGCAGAATCCGGCGATAAAGAATATCGTGAAGCTGTCGAAAAGCAAAGAAAGACTCGGACAACAGCTTTTTGTGATCGAGGGGGCACGGGAGCTGTCGCTGGCACTGCAGAGCGATTACCGGGTGGAGTCTCTCTACGTATGTCCCGAACTGTTTGATAAGACAAAGTATCCCGAAGTGCTGGATGCATTGCCCGAAGCCGCACTGTTCGAGATATCCCCCGCAGTCTTTGCAAAGATTGCCTACAGGGAGAACTCCGACGGCATCGTGGCACTGGCAAAGCCGAAGTCTCATAGCCTGAGTGATATCAGGCTGTCAGACAATCCTTTTGTCATCATCCTGGAAGCGGTGGAGAAGCCGGGGAACCTGGGTGCCGTTCTGCGTACGGCTGATGCTGCGGCAGTGGATGCGGTGATCATCTGCGATCCGCAGTGCGACCTCTATAATCCCAATGTGATCCGCTCAGGTGTGGGGGGGCTCTTCACGGTGCAGACCGCTGTCTGCTCATCGGAGGAGGCGTTTGCATGGCTCAGGGCCAACGGCATCAGTGCTTATGCCGCAGAGTTGCAGGCGTCCGCTTTCTATCAGGATACCGATTTCCGGCAACCCTCGGCCATTGTGATGGGTACCGAAGCAGATGGCCTGTCCGCTTTCTGGCTCGGGAACGTCACAAAACGGGTTAAGATCCCGATGAGGGGAAAGATTGATTCTCTCAATGTCTCTGTCTCCACCGCCGTCATCACCTTCGAAGCGATGCGGCAGAGAGGGTTCTGACACCACCTATCTTACCCACAACAAGTTTTTTTTCGTTGGCATATTGAATTATGTCTGCGCTTTTTTAACAGGAAAAAAGCAGGCTCTGTCTTTATACAGCCTGCTTAAGTAGTTGTAATTATTCACGTTGGACGACTAGTTCATTTTTTTGTATACCCTGACATAATCAATTTGAAATTGATGAGGGAACAGTGAGTCGTCAATACCTTTC
>JADKLW010000626.1_pt1 | contig 12938 bp, 12 predicted proteins | sample 8641881 | NCBI WGS metagenome assembly JADKLW01 (sample SAMN16272185, study PRJNA661076) | feces metagenome | isolation source: fecal sample from diarrhoea affected cattle B | host: Bos taurus | place: South Africa: Lokaleng Village, Mahikeng | collected 2019-09 | reverse complement strand
TGATCGATTGCTGGAAATACTTACTGCTTCCCAGGTTCACCGATGCTGAGAATCGTGAATTTGGATTCGATTTAGCATCCTGGCTGTGCGACCACTGAATATTGTAAATGGTGGTCTTGAAATAATCGGGATAACCTCGTTCGCTGTTGATCAGGTTTTCATACCGAAACTGGAAATTCCCCGAAAACTGATATCGCCACGCATAGCTCGATTCTATCCTAGTGGCATAACTGCCATTGGTAAAGTAATCGCCCAGTACCGCCAGGTTATAATGATCGGAAAGCGCAAAATAATAGCCGCCGTTCTGCAACGAAAATCCCCGTGTGTTGGAATCGTTATAGGAAGGCAGGATAATTCCGGACTGACTTGTTTCGGTCATCGGAAAAAAGGCAAAAGGCAAGGCAATGGGAGTGGGGACATCGGCGATCACCATATTGGTGAATCCGACGACGACTTTCTTTCCCGGCACAAATTTTACGCGGTTGGTTTGAAAGTAATATTCAGGATTATCGATATTTTCCGAGGTGGTGAAACGCGCGCCTTTCATGAAATATACCGAATCATTTTCCTTCTTGGTTACTTCTGCTTTCACCCGGAATTCGCCTTGCTCGGTACGCGAATTCCAGACCAGTGCTTTTTTGGTACGATAGTTAAACCGAATCGAATCGGGTTCAATGACATTGGTGCCCTGTTTAAAAACGGGTCGTTGCGTGTAATTTCCCGTAGAATCTTTTATTCGCCCCGCATAAACTTCATTGGTGCCATAATCCATGACGATGATGCCTGCTTTCAGTTCGATGTCAAGATAATACAGTTCAGCTTCATTATATAATGTGATCTGCTTGCGCTTCTGATCCATCTTCTCATAGTCTTTCGCGGTGCGTCGAACAATGCCTTCAAGCATTGCTTTTTTTGGCTTGATACTATCATTGCGAACAGTGTCGGCAATTTTTAGCGTATCCTGTACGTTTACTACAAGGCTATCGTTTTGGGTGTCAACGGGTACCGAAATAGTTTTTACCGGAAGTTCCTGCGCATGTATTTTTGCAGTAGCAATTGTTAAGAAAGTTGATAATAAAACGATATAAACTAAGTTTGTACGCAAGGGTTTTAATGCTATTTTTGTAAAAGGTGGCCCAGTAATTGCCTGCCAAACTTACATTAAATTTTTGTCAAAAATAATCAAATATCGGATTTATAATCTGTGTTAACATTATAATTAACTTTTATACGCTATGCTAAAATCTCCCTATCTACAAGCCTTTTTAATCGTTTTATTTCTTTCCTTATCCCTTTCCGGCCACAGTCAGTCATCCAAATTTAAAGTCACGCTCGACGCAGGGCATGGTGGGAAAGATTTTGGTGCCGTTTACAGCGGGCATGTTGAGAAAAATATAGCGCTGGCGGTGGTCAAAAAAGTGGGGGCAATTCTAGAAGACGAGCCCGGATTCGAAGTTATATATACGCGAAAAACCGATGTATTCATTGATTTGATCGAACGCGCCAATATTGCCAACAGAGCAGATGCGCACATTTTCGTATCGATTCACTGTAACGCAAACGCGAACCGGTCGGCCGAAGGAACTGAAACCTACGTAATGGGTATGTCCAAGAACGCATCCAACCTTGAGGCGGCGAAAAAAGAAAACGCGGTAATCACGATGGAAAAGGATTACCAGACCAAATATGAAGGTTTTGATCCAAAATCTCCTGAGTCGATGATCGGAATGACTTTGATGCAGGAGGAATATCTCGAGAACAGTATAGCCCTGGCCAGCAAAGTTCAGGATTTATTTACCGATGCTCTTCGTAAGAAGAATCGGGGTGTAAAGCAGGCACCGTTCATGGTTTTGCACAAAGCCTATATGCCACGGGTCCTTATCGAGATGGGTTTTATCTCGAATCACAGAGATGGTGAATACCTGGATTCTGAACAGGGCCAGAATGAGATTTCTCGGGCAATCGCCGATGCAATCATCAGTTATAAAAAGGAATATTTTGGATCGGGAACCATTGAAGCCACCACAGAGCGACCGTCACAGAAAATATCAGCAAGTGAGTCAGTACCTGCTGTCGAAAGGCCGGCCCCAACTCCGGCAACTACTTCTACTGCCAAAGGGGTCGTCTTTAAAGTACAGATCGCAGCGAGCGGAACCAAACTGGAGCTTGTACCTTCAAACTTCAAAGGCCTGAGCCCGGTATCGATACTGCAGGAAGGCGGGTCACTGTATAAATATATGTATGGCGAAACTGATAACTACGATGTGGCCCGTGAAAAAGTCGCTGAAGCCAGGGCCAAAGGATTTGAATCGGCCTACCTTGTAGCCTTCCGCGACGGTAAAAAAATTACTGTTCAGGAAGCGTTAAAAAAGTAGATGGATTACGTTTATTTACTTTAAATTTGTCTAAAACACCGGAGCATTGAAAATCACTAGAGAAATTAAGACCGCCATACTTGTTATAGCCTCCATATTGCTTTTTATATGGGGCTATAGCTTTTTAAAGGGAACCGACTTATTAAACAGTTACAAAACGTTTTACGCCGAATTCGACAATGTAGAAGGGCTGGCATCGTCGGCACCTGTAACGATCAACGGATTGCCCGTAGGTCGGATTCAAAGCATTGCACTTCAGAACAAAACTGGTAAGTTACTTGTCGAATTGCAGATAAAAACCGATTTTCCAATTTCAAAAACGAGTGTCGTAAACATCTACGAACCGGGATTGATTGGTGGAAAACAAATTCAGATAATCCCTAATCTGGAAGATCCTGTCCAAGCTGAGTCAGGCGATATGCTCTCCAGCGGTGCTGTTCCAGGTCTCACCGAACTTGTCGGGCAACGACTACAGCCACTTCAGGAAAAAATTGAAAAAATGGTGGTCAGCGCCGACTCCTTACTTTTGGGTTTGAACCAGATCCTGGATGAACAAACACGTCAAAATTTGCGTAACAGTGTTGCCAATCTTGATAAGACCATGATCGAATTCCGCGGCGCTTCGCAAAGTATCAATCAAATCCTGGATACCAACCAGGGCAAGATCAACAGCGCTATGACCAATCTGGACAACGCGACGCTGAACTTCTCTAAATTATCCGATTCTTTGGCCAATGCTGATATCGCAGGTTTGGTTCGAAAGATTGAGCACGCCATGGATAATGTCGACAAACTAATAGCCGATGTGGAAGCCGGGAATGGCACCATGGGTAAATTGCTGAAAGACGACAAACTCTACAACAACTTGAATAAATCGTCGAAAGAACTTGAGTTATTGCTGCAGGACGTTCGATTAAATCCGACGCGATACATTAACATTTCGGTTTTTGGCAAGAAAAACAAACCCTATAAGGCTCCCGTAGTCGACACACTTACGTTCGAGAAAAAATAGCATATGAGTTATTTGGATAATATTCTATTTGCACTGCTTCTTATATTGGGAGTAAGCTTCTTCACAATCAATATTCGGAAGATCATCCGGAATATCAAACTGGGCCGTGATGTGGACCGTTCGGATAATAAATCCGTTCGATGGGCTAATATGGCGCGAATCGCACTGGGACAGTCCAAAATGGTGAAACGTCCGGTGTCGGGCATTTTGCATATTATCGTATATCTCGGGTTTGTAATCATCAATATCGAGGTGCTTGAAATTATTATTGACGGGCTCTTTGGAACCCATCGCATCTTTGCATTCATGGGGGGCTTTTACAGTTTCCTGATCGGTGCCTTTGAGATCATTGCTTTTATGGTGTTAGTTTCTGTACTGGTATTTCTTATCCGAAGGAACATCATCAAATTATGGCGTTTTGCACACAGCGATCTGAAAGGGTGGCCAAAGTCGGATGCCAATTATATATTGTATTTCGAGGTCGTACTGATGACTTTGTTCCTGACTATGAACGGTGCCGATCTATGGCTTCAACAAATGGGTGTATCGCATTACGTCGAAGCAGGCTCTTTCCCGATAAGCCAGTTTATCGCACCAGTTTTCAACGGGATGTCGGTTGCATCGGTGGTGCTTATTGAACGTACTGCATGGTGGTTGCATATAACGGGAATCATCGTTTTCCTTAATTATCTTTATTTCTCAAAGCACCTGCATATCCTTCTTGCGTTTCCAAATACATATTACGCATTTTTAGGTCCACTGGGTAAATTCAATAATCTGGAATCGGTTACCAATGAAGTGAAACTCATGATGGATCCCAATGCCGATCCATTCGCAGCACCAGCCGCTGATGCTTCCGTCGCCCCTGAAAAATTTGGCGCCAGTGATGTGCAGGATCTTAACTGGGTACAACTGCTCAACGCCTATACATGTACGGAATGTGGCCGATGCACTTCGGTTTGCCCGGCAAATATCACAGGGAAGAAGCTTTCGCCACGAAAAATTATGATGGACACAAGAGACCGTCTTGAAGAAGTCGGTAAGAACATCGATTCCAACAGCGGCAAATTTGTTCCAGATAATAAAACATTGCTACACGACTATATCACGCCGGAGGAACTCTGGGCATGTACCACCTGTAACGCTTGCGTGGAAGAATGTCCGGTAAGCATCAGTCCGTTATCGATCATCATGGATATGCGGCAATTTTTGGTCATGGAGCAAAGTGCCGCGCCTCAGCCATTGAATGCCATGATGTCTAATATAGAGAACAATGCAGCGCCATGGCCATATAACCAGCAGGACAGGCTCAATTGGAAGAACGAGAATTAAAGAAATAGGTTTCCGGAACGATCTTCCGAAATCATTCTAAATACAAATCGATGCAGAACGCCGATATCAAATTGCAATCCGCCAGTCAGGATGGTGCTCAAATCAGTCCTGTTCTGCCACCCGGAATAAAGAATTACCTTATCGATATCGATGGCACTGTTTGCGACGATATTCCCAATGAAGAACCCGAACGAATGGGGACTGCAACCGTCTATCCCGACGCATTGGAAATGTTGAACAAATGGTACGATGAAGGACATATCATTTATTTCTTTACATCACGCACCGAAGCACATCGCGAGATTACTGAAATCTGGCTGAGGGAAAATGGTTTTAAATACCACGGAATGGTAATGGGGAAACCGCGCGGCGGGAATTATCATTGGATTGACAATCATCTTGTTCGGGCAACACGATATCGGGGACAGTTTACCGATCTGGTTGAAAAAGAAGTGACAATTGAAGTCTTCAATGACGGAAAACACCAATAATATTTTAATTTATAAAAATGTCGGAAAGTTTATCAGTGCCAACAATGGCCGAAATGTTAGCTCAGGGGAAACAGCCGGAAGTCTTATTCTGGGTTGGTTGCGCCGGAAGTTTCGATGACCGTGCAAAAAAAATCACCAAGGCATTTGTGCGCATCCTAAACCGGTCAAACGTGTCATTCGCAGTACTTGGCACTGAAGAAGGCTGTACGGGCGATCCTGCCAAAAGAGCCGGAAACGAGTTTCTGTTTCAAATGCAGGCTATGATGAACATTCAGGTGTTGAATGGTTATGAAGCCAAGAAAATCGTCACCGCCTGTCCGCACTGTTTTAATACAATCAAAAACGAATACCCGGAACTCGGCGGGCATTATGAAGTAATTCATCATACGCAGTTTCTGAAATCGTTGCTGGACGAGGGCCGCCTTACCATTGAAGGTGGAACTTTCAAAGGCAAACGGATTACTTTTCACGACCCTTGCTATTTGGGAAGGGCCAACGATGTTTACGAAGCACCACGCGATTTGATAAAAAAACTCGACGCCGAACTGGTGGAAATGAAACGCTCGCGTAAAAACGGTCTCTGTTGCGGTGCGGGCGGTGCCCAGATGTTTAAAGACGCCGAACCCGGTTTTAAGGAAATCAATGTAGAGCGCACAGAGGAAGCACTATCGCTGGAACCCCAAATCATCGCCGCGGGATGCCCATTCTGCAACACGATGCTTACCGATGGCGTAAAAAGTAAAGAACGCGAGGGCGACGTCAAAATAATGGACGTTGCTGAATTAATTGCAAATGCACAGGACCTCTAGGTAAAAACTAAAACATATGTATATTCCATTCGAGAATTTACCGGATGAATCTAAAATCTGGATATATCAATCAAGCCGAAAATTTTCTGATGACGAAGTCGCTGAAATTGATTCTGAACTGAAAGGCTTTTTAGAAAACTGGAACGCTCACGGAACGTCACTCCAGGCGTCTTATAAGATTTGCTACTCCCGATTTATCATTATTGCAGTAGATCAGGAAATTCAAGCTGCCACGGGTTGTTCTATCGATTCATCGGTGGAATTTATTCAGCGACTTGAAAAAAAGTACAATGTGGATTTATTGGATAAAATGAATGTCACCTTTAAACTTGGCGAACATATCGCGCATAAACCGTTGGCCGAATTTAAAAAAATGGCCAAAGAAAAAGCGGTTTCAGGAAATACCATTGTTTTTAATAATCTTGTCAATACGGTAGGCGAATGGAATGAATATTGGGAAGTCCCGGCAAATGAAAGCTGGCACAGCCGATTCTTTTAATAAACTCCCAATGCGATACCTACTCCCGGTTTTATTTTTATTTTCACAACTGGCTACTGCCCAATATTATTCCGATCCGGAATTATTGCCTCGAACGCCGGAAGGAGTCTGGGTCGACAGCATCTACAATAAGATGACTTTCGATGAGCGGGTTGGCCAGCTGTTTATGGTCGCTGCTTATTCCAATAAAGACACTGCACACACAAATTCATTGGAAAGACTGATTGAAGATTATCACATTGGCGGACTGATATTCTTTCAAGGGGGTCCGGGCCGGCAGGCAAATTTAACCAATCGCTTCCAATCCAAATCCAAAGTGCCGCTTTTTATTGGTATCGACGCCGAATGGGGTTTGGCCATGCGACTCGACTCGGTGCCGCGATTTCCATGGAACATGACTTTGGGCGCCATCAAAGACCTCAAACTCATCGAACGTGTTGGCCGGGAATATGGCAAGCAAAGCCGCCGAATGGGCATCCATTTTAATTTTGCGCCTGTCCTGGACATCAATACTAACCCTCGAAATCCCATTATTGGAAATCGATCTTTCGGAGAGGATAAGCACAAAGTGACCGAGCGCGCTCTGGCACTCATGACGGGTGTTCAACGACAAGGTGTTTTCGCTACCGGTAAGCATTTTCCTGGTCATGGCGATACCGAAACCGATTCGCATCACACGTTACCAACCGTCAACTTTTCTAAAGAACGCCTCAATGATGTAGAATTCTATCCCTATAGAAAACTATTCGACGCCGGCCTTGCATCGGTAATGGTGGCCCACCTGAATGTTCCTGCATTGGATCCGAGGGAGAATTTTCCATCTTCTATATCATACAATGTGGTAACCAATGTGCTGCAAAAAGAACTCGGTTTCGATGGGTTGATCTTCACCGACGCCCTAAATATGAAGGGTGCGAGCGATTTCAAACAGCCGGGCGATATTGATCTGGAAGCATTTCTCGCCGGAAATGACATTCTGCTCTTTGCCGAAAACGTGCCTTGGGCGCTCGAAAAGATTTGTGTCGCCTATCAGGATACCATTATCACGGAAGACCGTCTGGCACATTCGGTAAAAAAAATTCTACGATATAAATACCGCGCAGGCCTGGATCGGTATATTCCGGTAAAGACAAAAGATCTGGTGCGTGATCTGAATTCACCGGAGAACCGCGCACTGCAGTATACGCTATACGAGAATGCGATCACCGTCCTTAAGAACAACAACAATATCCTGCCTATAAAGAACCTTCCCGGTGAGCGTATCGCTTATGTGAAATTAGGTGATGACGATAGTACGCCATTTCTAAATATTCTTCAGAATTATACCGAAATCACGGAGATAAAAGAGAAGAATATTGATACTTTAATGCTTAAGCTCGAGCCTTTCACCACAGTGATTGTAGGGTTTCATAAAGCCGACGGTGCGTGGAAGAACCACGAATTCAAATACGATGAATTGCGGAAGATAGACACTATCGCTAAACGCAAAAAAATTATCGTCGATATCTTTGCGAAACCGTATTCGATGTTGCCATTATCATCTATACCAAATATCGACGGACTCATAATGTCGTATCAGAATACGGATGTGTCGCAGGTCGTCAGCGGCGGATTGATATTCGGTGCCAGTGAAGCAAAAGGGACATTGCCGGTTTCGATAGTGCCTTATTTTGGTGTTGGTGACGGATTGCCGACGCAACGTCTGAGCCGACTCGGCTTTACCGCTCCTGAAAATGTGGGTATGGATTCCAGGAAGCTGACCAACATCGATGTGATCGCGGCGCGCGCCATCAATGAACAGATGACACCGGGATTGCAGGTGCTGGTGGCTCGCCATGGCAAGGTTATTTATCATAAATCTTTCGGTTATCATACTTACGATCAACGAACACCGGTTTCCAACAGTGATATCTACGATGTGGCATCGCTGACCAAAATTACCGCCACACTGCCCAATATCATGCAGTTGTATGATCAAAGTGTATTGTCGATGGATACCAAACTGGGGAGAATGCTCGACATTTTCGCAAATACCGATAAAAAAAATATTGAATTCAAGGATTTGATGACGCATCAAGCCGGACTTCAAGCGTGGATTCCGTTTTACAAAGCTACGTTGGATGCATCTAATATGCCTTCCACTGCGATATACAGTAAAAGCTTCCAGCCCGGATTTACGTCTCAGGTGAGTGAGAACCTCTATATCAAAGACGGTTAGCGCAACGAGATACTGAATCAGATCGCCATAAGCACATTGGCTAAAAGAGAATATAAGTACAGCGATTTTACATTTATAATACTGAAAGAATATTTGGAAAAAGTGACGGGCAAACCGCTGGATCAATTGAGCCATGAGAATTTTTTCGCACCATTAGGCATGAACAGCACATTGTTTAATCCGCTACGAAAGTTCGATATGAGCCGAATTCCGCCATCCGAAATCGATACTTACTTCAGGCATGAAACCATTCAGGGTTATGTTCACGATATGGAAGCCGCCATGGAAGGTGGAGTAGGTGGGCACGCCGGATTATTCTCGAACGCCATCGACCTCGCCAAGATGATGCAGATGTATCTTCAAAAAGGTGAGTATGGTGGAAAGCGGTATTTTACCCACGATACTTTCGACGAATTTAATACTTGCTATTTCTGTAAAACGGGCAACCGTCGTGGCATCGGTTTCGATAAACCCCAATTACCGGGAAAAGCAGGCCCAACCTGTAATTGCGTATCGGCTCAAAGTTTTGGACATACAGGATTCACGGGAACGATGGCGTGGGCAGATCCGGAAAGCGGCATCGTCTATGTTTTCTTGTCTAACAGAACATATCCCGACGCGACAACCAATAAATTATCGCAGGAAAATATTCGGGAAGACATTCAACAGGTTATCCAGGATGCAATCATCGATTGATTATCCAACAGCCTGAGTACGAACTTTTGAAAACGAAATTGATGAGAATAGCAATTGTATGTTATCCGACATTTGGTGGCAGCGGTGTTGTGGCTACTGAACTCGGACTTGAACTCGCCCGACGCGGACATGAAATCCATTTTATTACCTACAGTCAGCCTGTGAGACTTGCGCTGCTTGGTAAAAATGTACATTATCACGAGGTCAATGTTCCGGAGTATCCGCTGTTCCATTATCAGCCCTATGAACTTGCATTGTCAAGCAAATTGGTCGATATGGTTAAACTGTACAACATTGAACTATTGCATGTACATTACGCTATTCCACACGCTTATGCCGGTTATATGGCGAAACAGATGCTGCAAGATGAAGGCATCTCAATCCCAATGGTCACCACACTTCATGGCACCGATATCACATTGGTAGGAAACCACCCGTTTTATAAACCGGCCGTGAGTTTCAGCATTAATAAATCGGATATTGTGACTTCGGTTTCGCAGAATTTAAAAGAAGAAACTTACCGGTTGCTTAATGTCACCACCGATATTCATGTAATCCCCAATTTTATCGAACTTGAAAAAAATGTCAAGGAAGGCAACATAGCGTGCAGGCGTTCCGTTATGGCTAACGAGAACGAACGGATCATCACCCATATAAGCAATTTCAGAAAGGTTAAACGGATTCCGGATATTATCAGAATATTTGATAAAATCCAGAAAGAAATGCCCGCAAAATTGATGATGGTAGGTGACGGTCCCGAAAAAGAACATGCCGAACGGCTTTGCCATGAGTTGGGAATTTCCTCCAAAGTTATATTTTTCGGAAACAGCAATGAGGTTGACAGTATTTTGAGTTACTCCGATCTGTTCCTTTTGCCATCCGAGACCGAAAGTTTTGGATTGGCCGCATTGGAAGCAATGGCTTGGGGAGTTCCTGTAGTTTCCAGTAATTCAGGCGGACTCCCGGAAGTGAATTTCGATGGAAAATCGGGATACCTAAGTGATGTAGGCGATATTGACGGCATGGCTGCCAATGCAATAAAAATTTTAAGCGACGACAGGGTATTGGAACAGTTCCGTGCTAATGCGCTTGAAGTAGCGCGCCAGTTCGATATTCAAAATATTCTACCACTGTATGAAGCGATCTACGAAAAAGCAATTTTAAAGACATGAAATATCTAATCGGATTAGTATCGGTATTACTTCTTGGATGTGCATCTAAAAAGGTTCAGGACATACCCGAGGCGCCCCGCGGCCTTTATGAGGTATTAACCCAGCAAAGTACGGGTGGAGCTAACATTCGATTCTTCGAAATCCTGACGACCACCGATGAAATTGCGATGCTTCGCGGTGACGAAAACTTAAGAGGGAAAATTTCTGACAGCGATATGAAAACCGCCAATTTTCTGATTTTGAATATGGGCGAAAAACCGACAGGAGGCTACTCGATTAATGTAACAAATGTCGAAGAAACACCAACAAATATAATCGTGACTGTTGTTGAAAATAATCCGGAAGCTGGTTCAATGAACACCATGGCCATCACTTATCCCTACACTGTGGTTCGTATCAACTCCAAAAAACCAATTGAGATAAAATAAAAAAAGACAGCCGCGAAGCTGTCTTTTCAATTTCTATTTTTTAGAATTTAGAATGTAAATCGGACACTGAGTGCCACGTCTGGTCCAAAACTGTTGTAGTCGTAACCATCGTAATTTCGACGATCATCACCGAAGTAAAGTTCGGGTCTGAAATCAAGCGATACCATTAGCGGAATGTCAAAAACATATTCGATTCCAATATCACCAGCGGCTAACAAAAATGTTCCTCCGTCGTCCCAATCATTATTGTTTCCATTGTTCCAGGGACCATCGTGTCGCCAACTTCCAACACCGGCACCAACGCCCGCATACCAGTTGAAGCCACCTTCAATATTCCAAACCCATTGGTACAATCCAACTAATTTGACGGCTTCTGTATTGCGGGTGTCTCTTATACCAAGGTCAAATTCGAGGCGGTTATTATCTGAAATAGCCCGCTGGTAAGAAACCTCTCCACCAAAACCATCATTGGCACCAAGACGTAAACCAATGGCATTTTTTCGGATTTCCTGGGACTGTGCGCTAAAAGCCAAGGCGACAAGCATCACAGCAGATAAAATTAATTTTTTCATAATATTCTTGTTTTAGTATTGTCCCAAATTTAAGATTTAACACCTCAAATCGCAGGGCAATTGTACTAACATTAACAAAAATCTTACGCTTATTTTATGATAAAACTAGTCAATATTATATGCCTGCAGCGATTCGATTTGCAACTGCGTGTCTGACTGCGGAATAGGTAAGGTTATGTCAAACGCCGAGAAATCCTGAAGTTCATACGAAATTACAGTTTCTGCATAAACCATCCCGATGTCGTTTGCATAAAATCGCTCTGAGGTCACAACGTCCTGAGCAATCAGCACCGGAACTTCCATTGTCATGCCCAACACTTCCACAGTAGCTGTAATAGCCAGATTTAATTTAATTGTTACCGATTTCACGTCATCGTACACTGCGTTCTCAGGCGTGGTGTAAGTTGGCAAACTACTGCCTGCAATCGATTTCAACGTGTAATTGAGTGTCATCGGATATCCGCCAATCTCTTGTTGCGACGTTCCCGAAATCGAACCGAGCTCCTGATTTGCGCTGGCATTTTCATCCAATAGGACAAAATTGGATATTGAAAGGCCGAGAGGGAGCATGTCGTTAATTCCCACGGATGCATTCCCCGTCATCATTATTTTCCCATTTTCGATTCGTAAACCGTTGTTCTGAGTAGTTCCCGAATACATGCCAAACGGTATTGGTCGGGCCTTAATTTTTTTGTAGGTCGTTCCGCTTATTACAGTATCATTGGCCACATATACCGAGTCGCGGCCCATCGATTGCGTTCCATCTACATCGTAGGTCCAGAAGTTACCATCGGTCAATGGCATATAATTACCCAGCGTAACCGTACTGCCAGGTTCATCATCACTGCTGCATGAGAATGCAAAGATTGAAATCGCAACCGCAAAAAAAGTATTTACTTTCATAAGTTAAAAATTAGTTGGTTGCTAAAGTATCAAAAAATCGCCTACATAATGTTTAGTTTATATTCTTTATGTTTGTATTCTAATCAAAAACCCGCATGGCAGGCAACAGCTTCGGTACAATTTTTAAGCTGACAACCTTTGGCGAATCACATGGTGAAGCTATCGGTGGTATTATCGAAGGATGTCCTGCCGGTATCCAACTCAACCTTTCGGATGTCCAACATGAATTGGCGCGGCGCCGTCCCGGACAGTCGGATATAGTGACCCAACGCGATGAAGCGGATGAAGTCCGGTTCCTGTCGGGAATTTTCGAAGGAAAAACGACAGGCACACCCATTGGATTCACAATTATGAATACCGATCATAAATCGGCTGATTACTCTCACATAAAAGATATTTACCGGCCCAGTCACGCCGACTATGTGTATCAG